>Ga0209129_1000140_pt1 | contig 122574 bp, 122 predicted proteins | sample AraplaMF_Col_mMS_FD_184257 | JGI IMG/M metagenome (GOLD analysis project Ga0209129, IMG submission 184257) | Arabidopsis root microbial communities from the University of North Carolina, USA - plate scrape MF_Col_mMS (SPAdes) (version 3) | ecosystem: Host-associated > Plants > Roots >... | reverse complement strand
ATGCCGAGATCGATGATATCGGCGCCGCCCGCTCGCGCGCTTGCTTTCAAACGGTTGACCTGTTCGAAAACATAAGGCGGCAAACGCCGGACTTTGTGAAACTCTTCCATTTCATTCCCCATGGAAATGCGGCCACCGTGGCCGCGCTCGAAGTTCGTCCTGTTCCCGGCTGCCTGCGATACGAACTTCAGAATCGCATGCGCCGTATTCATCAGACTGTCAGCAGGCGGCGATTCTTTGACCGGTGCCGTGGCTGCGAAGCATTATCGGGAAAATTCGTGTCTCCCGCCAGCTGCGGAAGGCTTTGCGTCCAAATTGCCTGAAAGGCAAGGCCTACTTGGTGATTTCCGAGAGTGTGTCCGGGCCGTGATCGGCTGCGAGCTTGCGGTATTCAGCAACGCGGCGCTGATACTCGGCCTCGGAAATCGTACCCGCCTTGCGCTGTCCGGCGAGCGCGGTCAGCTGGCCCTGCAGGCCCTTGGCTTCGTCATCGTTCATTTGAACGTTGGCAGCCGTCAGCGGTGCGCCGAAGGACGGATAGCCGTCCCGGTAATGCGAAAGGCCGCTCTCGGTGGGCGCCTCACCCTTGGTGGCGGTCATCACGACCGCCGTGGGAGCCGCTCGCTTGGCGGCGCGCGCTGCCTTCTCCTCTGGCGTCGAGGCGCAGCCGGCAAGCGTCATCGCCGCGGCCGCGGCAATGATTGCCATGCGGGTTGCGATTGCGATGCCAGAGTTGCCGTTCTTCGTCATGCCAGATGTTCCAAATCCTGAAGCCATCGCGACTGTTAAATTTGTCGCAGCAACAAAGCAATAGCACGAGGCGACTTGTGTTGAACTTGTTTTCTCGTTCCGGCACGATGTACAAATCGATTTCAGATGATTGCTGCCGCCGGAGGACATGCGTGACCGACAGCAAGAAAGGCGAGAAGGACAAGCCGCAAGGCTTCGAAGCGACCGACCTCGATCCCTATATGATGAAGGATCCCGAGGCGATGGCGGTGAATTTCGCCCGCGCGCTCGAAAATCTCGGCAAGGCCGCTTCCGCATGGCTCGCACCGCGCGAACGCGGCGATGTCAGCGACAAGATCGCCGAACCGATGACCGATATGGTCAAGACGCTGTCCAAGATCACCGAATACTGGATGTCCGACCCGCGGCGCACCTTCGAGGCGCAGACGCAGCTGATGAGCAGCTATTTCGGCATCTGGATGCGCTCGATGCAGCGCATGCAGGGCGAAGCCACCGAGCCTGAACCCGACCGCAAGGACAAGCGCTTTTCGGATCAGGACTGGGAGAAGAACCCGTTCTTCGACTTTCTGAGGCAGGTCTATTTCATCACCGCCGACTGGGCGGAAAAGATGGTGACGCAGACCGAAGGGCTCGACGAGCACACCAAGCACAAGGCCGGCTTCTATGTGAAGCAGATCACCGCGGCGCTCTCGCCGACCAACTTCGTCGCCACCAATCCGCAACTCTATCGCGAGACGATTGCCAGCAGCGGCGAGAATCTCGTGCGTGGCATGAAGATGCTGGCCGAGGATATCGTTGCCGGGCATGGCGACCTGAAACTCCGCCACACCGACATGACGAAATTTGCCGTCGGCCGCGACATGGCCCTGACGCCGGGCAAGGTGATCGCCCAGAACGACATCTGCCAGATCATCCAGTACGAGGCGACCACCGACACGGTACTGAAGCGCCCTCTGCTGATCTGCCCGCCCTGGATCAACAAGTTCTACATCCTCGACCTCAACCCTCAGAAATCCTTCATCAAGTGGTGCGTCGATCAGGGCCATACGGTCTTCGTCATCTCCTGGGTCAACCCCGATTCGCGCCATGCCGAGAAGGACTGGACGGCATATGCCCGCGAGGGCGTCGATTTTGCGCTGGAGGCGATCGAGAAGTCGACGGGCGAGACCGACGTCAATGCCATTGGCTATTGCGTCGGCGGAACCCTGCTTGCGGCGACGCTCGCGCTGCATGCCAAGGAAAAGAACAAACGTATCCACTCGGCGACGCTGTTTACGACGCAGGTGGATTTCACCCATGCCGGCGACCTGAAAGTCTTCGTCGACGAGGAGCAGTTGCAGGCACTCGAAGCGCATATGAAAGCGGTCGGCTATCTCGACGGCTCGAAGATGGCGACGGCCTTCAACATGTTGCGCGCTTCCGAGCTGATCTGGCCCTATTTCGTCAACAATTATCTGAAGGGCGAAATGCCGATGCCCTTCGACCTCTTGTTCTGGAACGCCGATTCGACCCGCATGGCGGCGGCCAACCACGCCTTCTACCTGCGCAACTGCTATCTGAAGAATGCGCTGACGGCCGACCAGATGATACTGGACGGCAAAACGGTTTCACTGAGGGACGTGAAGATCCCGATCTACAATCTCGCGACCCGCGAGGATCATATCGCTCCGGCAAAATCGGTTTTCCTCGGCAGTCAGTTCTTTGGCGGCAAGGTCGATTTCGTTGTCACCGGCTCGGGACATATTGCCGGCGTGGTCAATCCGCCCGACAAGATGAAATACCAATACTGGACCGGGGGACCGGCCAAGGGCGATTACGACACCTGGCTCGCCAAGGCCGAGGAGACAGCCGGCTCCTGGTGGCCGCATTGGCATGCATGGATCGAGGCCAAGGACGCAAAGCGCGTGCCGGCCCGCAAGCCGGGTGGCGCCTCTCTGAACGCCATCGAGGAAGCACCGGGCAGCTATGTGATGGAACGAACCTAGTTTTTTTGAAACGACGCCGGCCATTTCCTTCGCCACATAAAGGAATTGGAAACCATAATCGCCCATAGTGACTAGCAACCGATTAGTTGCGCGATGCCTCATTTAGGCCCTCTTGCTTCTTTATCGGCTCCGGCGAAAGCGTCCTGCGTAAGCTGCCGGTATTAGTGACGCGTTGGGAAACCGAGTAATATGGCGTTTGCTGTCGAGACGTGTGAAAGCGTCAACCCTTTCGGCTGGGCAATTTTGGGCTCCGCCAAGCTTTTCCGGGTTCTTCCGGTCATTGCTGCCATCGGCCTGGGGGCCGCTGTATCGACCTGGACACTGGCATCGGTTGCCACGATGCATTCGTCGGCAATGCCTGCCAACGAAGACAAGAGCCTGTTTGCAGATATCGCCATCGCTCCGAAAGCGCATGCGTATCACAACGCCGCCGCAGCTCAGGCCCTCGTTCACGTCAGCAAGTTTTCGCGCCTTCCCGGCCAGACGACCGTTTCCGATCGCATGACGGCTGATGTTCCGTCGAAATCCTCGAAGGATATGGTTGCGCTGATGCAGCGCCGCGGACTTTCGGTGCTCGCCATGCGCAACAATGGCAGTGAAATTGCTTCGGCGCTGAAGCAGCAGGCAGAAACCCTTGCGGCCGCCGCGCCGATCCCGGCCGTGACCGCACCAGCCGCCCTGCCCGCGCCGGTCCAGGTTCAGGTCGCAGCCGTCAAGGCGCCCGAACCGGCAACGACCATGGCTGCCGCCGAGGCGATGCCGCAGCCGCGCCCGGCGCCGGCCTCCTCCGCGATCGAAACCGCGCTTGCCGACAACGTCGCCGCTTCCAACGAAGAGCCGTTCGGCCTCGTTCTCTCCGACGGTGGCGACGTCCCGCTGCCGATGGCGCGTCCGAACCGCCCGAAGCCGGCGGAAACTGCGCTTGCATATGCCAAGATCGATGACGAAGACATCGACGACGATATGCCGAAGGTCGGCAAGCCGGTCCTCACGCCGATCGCACGCGCCGGGGTTGCCGTCTACGACATCTCGGCCGGTACGGTCTACATGCCGAACGGCGATCGCCTGGAGGCGCATTCCGGTCTCGGCAACATGCGCGACGACCCGCGCTTCGTCGACAAGAAGATGCGCGGGCCCACCCCGCCGCACACCTATAATCTTCAGATGCGCGAAGCGCTGTTCCACGGCGTCGAGGCAATCCGGCTTCATCCGGTCGGCGGCGCCGGTGCCATCCACAATCGCGTCGGCCTGCTTGCCCATACCTATATGCTCGGCAAGCGCGGCGATTCCAACGGCTGCGTTTCCTTCAAGGATTACAAGCGCTTCCTGGCTGCCTTCAAGCGCGGCGAGATCAAGCAGCTGGTCGTCGTTCCGAAATATAACGGCACTTCCGCGGGATCGCCGAAATCGACGCTGGCGTCGCTGTTCTCACGCCGCTCCTGACCGGAATATCAATGCAAGACAGAAGAGGCGGCCGCGCCACCGGCCGCCTCTTCTGCGTTCAGATGACACAAATCGCTGGACCGCCCATTGATCGCGATGGACGAACCCGGCATAGCTGCATTATGTACGACAAGGACAATTTCCGCTAAGGCCCTGCAATGGTGAATTATATCGAAGCCGCCACGGCGCCGCCGAAAAATACCGGCGCAATCAGGCTCTATGGCCCCGACGCTTTCGAAGGCATGCGCAAGGCCTGCCAGCTGACGGCACGCTGCCTCGACGAGCTGGCGTCCATCGTCAAGCCGGGCCTGCCGACGGATGCAATCGACCGTTTCGTGTTCGAATACGGCATGGACAACGGCGCCCACCCGGCGACGCTGAACTATCGCGGCTACACGAAATCGACCTGCACCTCGATCAACCACGTCGTCTGTCACGGCATTCCGGATGCCAAGCCGCTGCGCGAAGGCGATATCGTCAATATCGACGTCACCTTCGTCGTCGATGGCTGGCATGGCGATTCCAGCCGCATGTATCCGGTCGGGCAGCTCAAGCGCGCCGCCGAGCGTCTTCTCGAAGTGACGCATGAATCGCTGATGCGCGGCATCGCCGCCGTCCGCCCCGGTGCCCGCACCGGCGCGATCGGCGAGGCGATCCAGACCTATGCGGAAGCAGAACGCTGCTCCGTCGTGCGCGACTTCTGCGGCCATGGCGTCGGCAGACTGTTCCATGATTCGCCGAATATCCTGCATTACGGCCGGGCCAACGAAGGGCCGGAGCTGCGCGAGGGCATGATCTTCACCATCGAGCCGATGATCAATCTCGGGCGCCCGCATGTGAAGGTTCTCGCCGACGGCTGGACCGCGGTGACCCGCGACCGGTCGCTCTCGGCCCAATACGAACACACGGTCGGCGTGACGGCGACGGGCTGCGAAATTTTCACGCTGTCGCCCGGCGGTCTCGACCGCCCCGGCCTGCCGCCGCTCGACCGGTGAGGCAAAGATGGCGAAAGGCCCCGTTCTGAATTCCGATGATGAACTGCCTTTCGACGATGTTCCCGTCGACGAGCGCCTGTTCTTTGCGGAACAGCCTGCCAAACCGGCGCCGCTGGCGAAGGCCGCGACACCGGCAATCGGCAGCGAGCAGCATTACCACGGCCATCGCGAGCGGCTACGCAACCGCTTCCGCGATAGTGGCGACGGTGCGCTCGCCGATTATGAGATCCTAGAACTCCTGCTTTTCCGGCTGATCCCGCGCCGTGACACCAAGCCGATCGCCAAGGCGCTGCTCGACCGCTTCGGAACGCTCGCCGCCGTGTTCGGCGCGCCGTCAGCGCTGCTGCAGGAAGTGAAGGGTGTCGGCGAAACGGTCGCACTCGATCTGAAGCTCGTCGCCGCCGTGTCGCAGCGCACGCTGAAAAGCGAGCTGCGCAACAAGCAGGTGCTCGGCTCCTGGTCGTCGGTGATCGAATATTGCCATGCGGCGATGGCCCACGAGGCGCGTGAACAGTTCCGCATCCTGTTTCTGGACAAGCGCAATGCGCTGATCGCCGATGAGGTCCAGGGCCGCGGAACGGTCGATCATACGCCGGTCTACCCGCGCGAAGTGGTGAAGCGGGCGCTGGAGCTTTCCGCCACGGCCATCATTCTCGTCCACAATCACCCCTCGGGCGATCCGACCCCGTCGCGTGCCGATATCGACATGACCAAGATGATCATCGATACCGCCAAACCGCTCGGCATCACGGTTCACGACCACATCATCATCGGCCAGGACGGCCATGCTAGCCTCAAGGGGCTTCGGCTGATCTAATCCCTTCAGGTAACTGTCAGTTTCGGCTCGCAGAGAATGCGCGCTGCATAGGTCTGCAGCACGACTCGAGCTGGATATTTCGATGGCCCTGACATTTCCGCGTCCGACCTTTTCCCCGATCGCCGGACGCATCGTCAAAGTCCTCGGTCTCCTCGCCGTCATTGCCGGCGGCTACTACCTCTATCTCCTGGCGACCGACAATTTCCATACAGTGGTCGCCGGCGAAGTCTATCGCTCATCGCAACCCTCTGCCGCGGCAATCGTCCGCTTCGAAGGCAAGTACGGGATCAGGACGATCCTTAACCTGCGCGGCAAAAACGGAAAGCACGGCTGGTATGAAAGCGAAATCGCGCAGTCGAATGCGCTCGGGATCAAGCATATCGACTTCAAGATGAATTCCTCGAGAGAGCTGACACCCGACCAGGCGCTGCAGCTGATCGCCATCATGCGCGACGCCCCCAAGCCGCTGCTGATCCATTGCCAGGCCGGTGCAGATCGCACCGGGCTTGCGTCAGCGCTCTATCTGGCGGCAATCGCCCGCAAGAGCGAGAAGGTTGCCGAGGGCCAGCTGTCGTTGCTCTACGGCCATATCCCCTACTCCTTCGCCCATGCCTTTCCGATGGACATGACCTTCGAGAAGATGGAGCCCCTGCTTGGCTTCGGTGATTCCTGATCCCGGCCCCTTAAAGCATCTGTAACATTGACCAGATACCGGTGAATGCGCGACATTTTGCGTCGCAATATCTGATTCCTCTTCCAAGCCGGGGCCGAGCCATGTTCCAGTACGATCTTGTTGTTGTGGGCAGCGGTCCCGCAGGCCGCCGCGGCGCCATTCAGGCCGCCAAGCTTGGCAAGAAGGTTCTCGTCATCGAACAGGGCAAGCGCGTCGGCGGCGTCTCGGTTCACACCGGCACGATCCCTTCGAAGACGCTGCGCGAGACGGCGCTCAACCTCTCCGGCTGGCGCGAGCGCGGCTTCTACGGCCGCGCCTACCGGGTCAAGGACGAGATCAGCGCCGAGGATCTGCGCCGGCGCCTGCTGATCACGCTCGACCACGAAGTCGAAGTTCTCGAACATCAGTTCGCCCGAAACCGGGTGCAGCACATGCGCGGCAAGGCAAGCTTCATCGACGCATCGACGCTGCAGGTGGTCAAGGACGACGGCGAGACCATTCAGGTGGGCGCCACCAGCGTGCTTCTCGCGGTCGGCACCAAGCCGTTCCGCCCGAGCTACATGCCCTTCGACGGCAAGACTGTCATCGACAGTGACGAGCTTCTCGATATCGCGGAACTGCCACGTTCGATGGTGGTCATCGGCGCCGGCGTCATCGGCATCGAATATGCGACGATCTTCAGCGCGCTCGACACCGCCGTGACGCTGCTCGATCCGAAGTCGACCATGCTCGACTTCATCGACAAGGAGATCATCGAGGACTTCACCTACCAGCTGCGCGACCGCAACATGAAGCTGCTGCTCGGCCAGAAGGCCGACAAGGTGGAGAGGCTCGACAATGGCAAGGTGCAGCTGACGCTCGACAACGGCCGTCATCTGACCACCGACATGGTGCTTTTCGCCGCCGGCCGCATGGGTGCCACCGATACGCTGAACCTGCCGGCGATCGGTCTCGAGGCCGACAATCGCGGCCGCCTCAAGGTCAATCCGGAAACCTTCGAAACGTCGGTACCCGGCATCTATGCCGCAGGTGACGTCGTCGGCTTCCCGAGCCTGGCCTCGACCTCGATGGAACAGGGCCGTATCGCGGCGCGCGTTGCCGTCGGCGCCGTTGCCAAGGAACCGCCGAAATACTTCCCTTACGGCATCTACGCCGTTCCCGAGATTTCCACCTGCGGCCTGACCGAAGAGGAAATGAAGGAGCGCGGCATTCCCTATGAATGCGGCATTGCCCGTTTCCGCGAAACGTCGCGCGGCCACATCATGGGTCTCGATACCGGCCTTCTGAAGCTGATCTTCTCGCTGAAGACCCGCCGCCTGCTCGGCGTGCATATCGTCGGCGAAGGCGCGACGGAACTGGTGCATATCGGCCAGGCGGTTCTGAACCTGAAGGGCACCGTCGAATATTTCGTCGAGAACACCTTCAACTATCCGACGCTTGCCGAAGCCTACAAGATCGCCGGCCTCGACGCCTGGAACCGCATGGGCGACATCAAGTCCGAACTCTGAGCCGGCTCAGTTCGGCAGCAAGCCGTCGGGCGCCGACAGGTCGAGTTCGCGCAACGCCGCCAGCAGATGGCGGGCGACCGCCTCGTTGCCCTCGCGGACGGCGATGTCGTAGGCCGTCAGGCAGTATTTGACGAGCGGCCTGGTCAGCATCGGTTCTTCCGATACCGGACAAATGATGCCGGCATATAGCGACGGTACGCCGTTGCGGTCGCGAAAACAGCGACCGAAAACCATCACATAGGAATAGTGACCGTCAGCCTGACGCGTACGGTAGCTCTGCTGCTCGGGCTCGCCAGTGGTGATCGATTCGTGGATTGCGACGGCGACGCCCGGCCGGTCTTTCGGGTGGATGCGCTCGATATAGGCTTCGAGCGGAAGGCCCTGCTCGGTCGAGCGGTAATCAAGGCCGAAGAGATCGGCGACTGCGCCATCGGCATAAAGGAGATTGGCGACGATATCCCAGGTGAAGAAACCCGATTCTGCCGCCTGAAGTTCGTCCTGCTCCGCCTCGAGGGCACTGTTCTGGAAGGCCAAGATTTTCCCCTCTGCATATCGACGCAATCTTGAAGTGTAATGGATAGACATCACACTGCAAGGCACTGATTAGCAAATATGAAACTTCTTCACAGCCCCGGACTGAGTACGCTTCATGACAAACAAAAAGGCCCCGCCGCGAGGCGAGGCCTTTCGAAATCCTGATGGAACCTGCCGATTACTCGGCGTCGCCTTCGGAAGCCTTCTTCTTCGGAGCAGCCTTCTTCTTCGGAGCTGCCTCCTCGCCTTCGGAAGCTTCAGCCTTGGCAGCTGCCTTCTTCTTCGGAGCGGCCTTCTTGGCGTCCTTGTCCGAGCCTTCGCCTTCTTCGTCGGCGAGCAGCTCTTCCTTGGTGACCTTCTTGTCGGTGACGTCGATCTCGGTCAGCAGATGGTCGATGACCTTCTCTTCGAAGATCGGGGCGCGGATCGAAGCGGCTGCACCCGGCTGGCTGCGGAAGAACTCAAGGATCTGCTTTTCCTGACCCGGATACTGGCGCAGCTGTTCGTAAATCGCACGCTGCATTTCGTCTTCAGAGACTTCGACGCCGGCCTTTTCGCCGATTTCGGAGAGGACGAGGCCGAGGCGGACGCGGCGCTCGGCGAGCGTCTTGTACTCTTCCTGTGCCTTGTCTTCGGTCGTGCCTTCGTCTTCGAAGCTGCGGCCCGACTGGGCGAGGTCGTTGTTCACCTGGCTCCAGATGCCGTTATATTCGGCTTCAACGAGCGACTTCGGGGTGTCGAACTTGTACATCTCGTCGAGCTGGTCGAGGATCTGGCGCTTCACCTTCTGGCGGGTCAGCGAGCCGTACTGCGACTCGATCTGGCCGCGGACGATTTCGCGCAGGCGGTCGGCCGATTCCAGGCCGAGCTTCTTGGCGAGTTCGTCGTTGATTTCGGTTTCGCCCGGAGCGGCAACATCCTTGACGGTGACGTCGAAGGTGGCTTCAGCGCTAGCGAGGTTCTTGGCCGGGTAATCGGCCGGGAACGTCACGGTGATGGTCTTTTCGTCGCCAGCCTTGACGCCGACGAGCTGGTCTTCGAAGCCCGGGATGAAACGGCCGGAGCCGAGAACGAGTTCGGCGCCCTGATCGGTGCCGCCGTCGAAGGCAACGCCGTCAACCTTGCCGACGTAATCCATGGTGACGCGGTCGCCGTCGGCGGCCTTGCCCTTCTTGGTTTCGTAGGAACGGGCGCTTTCAGCGACCTTGAGGACCTGCTCGTTGACTTCGTCGTCGGAGATGTCGACGACTTCGCGGGTGATCTTGATGCCCTTGGTGGACTTCAGTTCGATCGGCGGCAGAACTTCGTAGGACAGCGTGAATTCGAAGTCCTTCTCAGCAGCCAAGATCTGTTCGGCTTCGTCCTTGTCCTCGGTCATGGCGACTTCCGGCTGCGTGGCCGACTTTTCGCCACGGCTGGAGAGGATCTGGGTCGGCTGTTCGCGAACGATCTCGTTGACGAGGTCGGCCATGATCGACTTGCCGTAAACCTTCTTCAGGTGAGCCGGCGGTACCTTGCCCGGACGGAAGCCGTTGATGCGGACCTTGTCCTTCACGTCGGCAAGACGCTCGTTCAGCTTGCTTTCCATGTCCTTGGCCGGGATAACGACCTTGATTTCGCGCTTCAGCCCTTCAGCGAGCGTTTCGATAACCTGCATGTCTTCCTACCTTCATTTCGTTGGCGGCCGTGCCCAGACGCCTTCGTTTCGATGAGCACGACGCCGGACAATTTGGCCGCGCGTGGCTTGTTCCTCAAATTCCAATGCATCCCGCCGTTAAGGGGGACGGCGCCATCCTGCCGGGTAATCGGGATCTCCCGCCTGCAAGCCAGCTTTGGTGCGGGTAGAGAGACTTGAACTCCCACGCCTTGCGGCACCAGAACCTAAATCTGGCGTGTCTACCAATTTCACCATACCCGCGTTCGCAAAACCGCATGCATATGCCTGCGCATGAGGCCTTCCGGAGCGCGGCGTCTCTATATCACCCGATTTGGTAGAGGCAAAGGAAAAATGAAGACCGGATGACAGGGAGTTTTACCCGGCAAGCGCCAATCCACAAGGCAAACGGCGCCTCAATAAACCGGCTCCTCATAGGCGGGCTTTCCATCCACCAGCAAGCTGCGGATCTGCGCCGCTCCATCGGCCGAAACGCGCGCGGCAATGGAGACGTTGCCTTCCTGGCGCGCTTCCTCCAGCGGCTTGCCCTCACCCTCCGGAACATAGTAGCGCTCGATGCCATATTCGACGCGGATCATGTCGCCGCTCGATGCGCCGTAGCTGTAGAAGGGCTGGCTCTTCATGACGACGCTGCCGGGCTCGGCCGCGAGTGCACTGAAGGACGATTCGGCGATCGCCCAGAAACCATCCGGCTGCGGCCGCAGCCGCACCCAGAGCACCTGTTCTCCAGCTTCCTTGGGAAGGCCGCCCTTGACCGTGCTGACCGGCACCGAGGAGATGTCGTAGTTCAGGATGACATAGTCGCCGCGCAGGAAATCGCGCGGATCGACAGGTGCGGTCTTCAGCACGACGTCGGCGCCGCTGCGCAGGATCGCGGCGCGGCTCTCTATTATATAGCCGAGGATCGCCGTCTGCAGCACGGCTGCGATGATGGCGGCGACAAGATAGCGTCGGCCCGAACGCGGGCGTGACAGGACCGGGCTCATCGCGCGGCCTCCTGCGACTTGGCGCCGAAGCGCCTCTCCAGGCGGATCACCAGCCAGGCGACGACCGCGACGAAGATGCCAGACAGCAGGAAGAGCCCTGACGTCCCCAGGATCGAGCCGATCGTCTCGGAGGCCAGATAGAGGATTTCTCCGGCAAACATCAGATAGGCGAGATAGCGCACCGCGCCGTTATCCCTGCCCTGCAGCGCGATCGCCAGCACGGAGACGCCGAGCGTCGCCAGGCTGAGCAGGATGAGCGCCCCGCCCTGCTCCAACTGTATATTGAGAAGCAGCAGGCCGACGGCGGCGACGAGAAACGCATAGAAGGCGGGAGCAGCTCCGGCGGTCAGGATGAATTCGGTGACGCGCAGCGGCGGCAGGCTGACGGCAAGGAAAACCGCCATGCCGCAGACGACATAGACCAAGGCCAGCCACACATCCTCGTTCAGCGTATAGATCCAGGCAAGCCAGGCGACGGCGAGCAGATAGGCCAGATGACGCACCCTGCCCGCATCCGTGTAGCGTACCAGCGCCACTGTCACCACGCTCATGGCGATCGGCAGCCAGGCACCGATACCGATCCAGCGGCCGTCATTGTTGTTGAGGTAGACCGCAAACGACGCCCAGGAGAGAAAGCCGGCGATCGCGACGGCCGGCCCGGAGCGGAACAGCGCGGCGGAAATGACGGCGATCGCGAACCAAAGATACATCACCGCCTGCTCGTCGCCGGAGAGATGGTACATTTGGCCGATCAGCGAAATGGCGCCGCCGAAGCCGAGCACGGCAATGACCAGCAACGCATTGCCTGCCGCCTGCGCGCCGCGGGCGAAGAGCCCCGCGGCGCCAAGATACGACGCCCAGATGACGATCAGGATAGCGCTGACGCGCACGAGCCTCGGAATGGCCTCCCAGTTGGAGGCGATCAGCAGCAGGACCGCGGCACCAAGCAGGACGGCCGCCAGCACCATCAGCACCCGGCCAAGACTGAAGCTCGCCGGACGGGTGTCGTATTCGCCGAGCATCTGCTCGGCGGCGACCTCGGTGATCAGCCCCTTGTCGACCCAGATGGAAAGGTCGCGCTCCAGCCTGCCTCGATACATTCCGGCCTCCGCCCCCTGATGGCATGGCCTAGCGTTATAGGCGGCCAAGCCGTTAGGCAATCCCGGGCCTCCATGCAGGAATCTCACTGTGCGAAGTTGGGGCACTTGTTAACCGTCAATTAACGCCGCGCCGCTAATATGTGGACATTGCAGAAAGGCATGCATGAAGCGCATAGCCACCATGAAAATATTGCACTGCAAAATAATCAAAAGTCATACTATTTAATAATCAAGATGCACGGGCATGGCAGCCCGGCCCGGTTTACCGGATGCCTGCGGATATGATGTTCGCAAAAAGAATTCGGAGAAGCGCACTCCTCCTCCCAGCGCTCTCCGATAGACTGACAACACTCCTCCTCCCAGTTGTCAGTCACCTACATGACGCCCACCGGATCCTCCCCCGGTGGGCGTTTTGTTTAGCAGCGGCTTAAACGATTAGATATCAGCGAAGCCCGTATGTAGCTTGAAGGCATCGAGCGGCAGCGTTTCGCATAATCATGTTCGCCCTTCACAGCCTTGCGCAGACGGGCCGCACTCCAAATGCCCCTCCTCCGCGAAGCCTCTCGCAGCTACGCCAATGGCTGGCTCGCCAAGCCGGCGCAGAGAGATGGCACCTTTCGCAACTCGTCTGCCCGAGAGAAAATCATTCTGCCTATTCGTTGACCACAAAGTGGCAAAAACTTGCAATTCACGGCCTGAGATCTGCACCTCATGCATAGGTGACTTGAATTCTTGTCTCTGTTTCTTCTTCGCGGCGCAACATATATTCGGCTCATCAAATAGAGGCCAGCGCGGACAGGCTGCTGCTGGCAGATCGAAAGCCCTAGGAAAGGGGACCAACATGAACATCACCCGCTCTTTCAACAACTGGCGCAAGTACCGTCAGACGGTTACCGAACTCGGCCGCATGACCAACCGCGAATTGCACGACCTCGGTATCGACCGTTCGGACATCCATCGCGTCGCTCGCGAGGCATCTGCCCGCTAATTCAGGCGATCAGCGTCCTCCCAAGCTGATCTCCTTCCCAAAACGCCCGGTGCTCACGCAACGGGCGTTTTCTTTTGTCCGAAATTTACACTTTCGTAAGAGTTGCAGGCAAAAAGAGCTCACTTTTAGCGCTCAAAAATTCACACCTGCGTATTTAGCGGGCAAATCATTGCACAAACGCATAGCAGATGCCTTTTCTTTGCACTGCACAATATGACAGCAATCCACTATATGAATGTGCAAGCGCAGAGACGGCGATGACGCCGGCCGCGAGACACCTTCAAGGATGATTGAAATGAACCCGATCCGCATTGCTAAGAGCTGGATTAGCTACCGCCGCACGCTCAACGAACTCGGCAACCTGTCCAACCAGACCCTCTCCGATATCGGCATCAGCCGCTACGAGATTCGCAACATTGCATCCCGTTCTTTCCGCTAATCAGCGGCGAATGTGCGATACACCCAAAACGGCGCCGTTAGGCGCCGTTTTCGTTTTCAGGCCAGCCTTACCGCGGCCCGGTCACTATGCATCGATAGCCGGCACAGCATGATGCCAGGTGATACCCGCGGCTGATTTGAAATTATCCTGGGAGATGGGGCGATACATTCCGCTCGCCATGCGCCGTTCGGCTCAAGCCGAAGGCAGAAGCCGCGCCTATAGCGCGGCCTGCTGTTTCAGGTGGTCAGGCGATTATCAGTTACGCCATCTTCCGGAAGAGTTCGCTTCGCTGCTGAAGAAACGGGATGCTGCTTCGGTGCGATTGCGGACATTCATCTTCTTGTAGATGTTGCGGACGTGAACCTTCACCGTGTTCTCCGAGAGATGGAGTTCGTCGGCGATGATCTTGTTCTGCGTGCCCTTGCAGATCAGATCCAGGATCTGGACTTCGCGCGTCGTCAATGCAGACATGTCGCCTTGGCGCAGACGCAGCGCCCCTGCCCCGGCAGCTGCGACCGAACGGCTCTCATAGAGCGACCGTTCAGGCTGGACTGCCTGGTTCGTCAGCCGGTTCAGCAATGCGGACGGGAAGTGTTCGCCGCCCTTCATCAAGAGATCGACCGCCGCCATGAAGACGTCAAGCCTCAGGTTGAGCGGCAGGACGCCGTCGATCACCCGGGCCTCGACCAGACGGTTGACATAGGGTTCCATCATGTCGATCGCCTCGACCACCAGCGCGATCGACGTCGCAGGATGGTTCTCCCGGACGGCTGCGAGCGCTTCGCTGAGCTCGGCACCGGTTATGTGGTAGAAGAGAACGAGCGTGGCATCATTGGCATCGTTTTCCAGCATGGCCTTGGAATAGCCCTTGCTGATGACTTCACAGGTAGGAAACTTTTTCGCGAGAGCCTCGACGAGGCATTCGGAGAACAAGTCTGCATTGGCAATTACAAGTATCGTGTCCCCGGCCGGACCGAACTTTCGGCCCTGCTCGGCATCACCAGTCTTCGACGCAGTCATGAACATTTACGCCTCCCCATAGCGTTACACGTTACAAATGCTTTGAGTGATACTTGGACCGCCCGGACGGGCGCCCCTGATAATTCCCGTCTTCATTGGTTAGCTATTTCTTAATTATGGTAATACGAAGTTGCATTGAAGGAAATGGCCCAAACGGGTTAGTTTTTGTAAATATACAATGACATTTCCTATTGCGCTGGTTGTACTGGACCCATCCTAGATAACTTATGGGGTATATTGTCGGTTATTTTTTGGCTTTCATGGTATTTTCGCGCCAATAATAGACGGCCTGTCTTTTTCACTCTTTTGGACAGCGCAAATTAACCGGAATGTTACTTATGCAAGTCTTTTGACTTAGACATGGATCGAAGCGAAGCAGCGAAATTGCCCGCAAATGGGGGCAGCCCCTGGTGCTCGCAGCTCAACCGCCAGGATGAAGCGCGCCAGGCGCTTGATCAGTCCGGGCGAGCCAGACCGGTCTCCGAAGCGCTAGCCCGAATTGGTATCTAGGAAGATCGGCATTTCTCCCTCAAAGTTATAGGGTCGCTGAAGAGCGGCAAATGAAACGCGGAATATCCCCTCACGACTGCGATATCTCTGCTTTTCTATTGGGGCAACTCAAACAACTGAAAGCATGAAATCTTCAATCACATGATTGCGGAGCTAGATTTGTGCGTCCTTGTAATGAGTAACGCGCAATCCAATACATCAGGTTTGGCCAACAAACCGGAAATTGAACCGCAGATGATCAGGTAATGCATACATCTGCATACCAGTAACAGTATCGGAGTAAGCGCGAGTAAAATCCCATTTGAGATGAGAGGGATTTCGCACACTGCTCCGAATTCCTTTGGAGGAAGCGAAATGGGTAACTACAACCCGCCGTCTGGTGGCGACACCGAGACCAATAACATTGGCGCGCTTGCCGACGGTCTTCTGGGCAACACCGCAATCAATGATCCGGACACAACGAACGGTTCGACCGCTTACGTCGGCGGCATCGCCAATGGCGACGACCGCGGCAACACTAATACGACAAACAATACCGACAACTCCAATAACAGCGACAACTCGAACAACAGCGACAACAGCCATGACATCGACGTCAATGCGACGCTCGATCTCGCCAACGGCAACAATCGCGAAAATACCTACGACTGGGACTACGACAGCAAGACGATCAACACCAATATCAATGACGCCGACACCAAGACGACGACGATCACTGATACGGACGTGAAGACGGATTTCGACTGGAGCTACGACAGCAAGTACTACAGCGACAACGACGTCAACACGAAGACCGACACCGACATCAAGACGGTCACCGATACCGATATCAAGACGGTCACGACAAGCGATAGCTTCAACAGTGCCGACACGTTCAGCAAGAGCGACGACGACACGACGAATACCGCCAACAGCTTCAACAAGTCGGACGACGACTTTGCGACGCTGCATGACGTCAAGGACTTTGACAACCTCGGCATCGCCGGCGGCGACGTCAACTTCAACCTCGGTGACAACTTCTCCTTCACCCTCGATGTCGACAACATCCTGAACGGCGCCTTCGGCAGCGGCAACGCGTTCAACGCCATCCAAGCAAACCATCTTGCAGACCAGGATTCGGTCTGGAGCATGAAGATGGATGCCTCGAATGCACGCAACGACGTGTCGGTCGATGGCGGCAAGGCGTACGGGTCGGAAGGTATGGACCTCAGCCACCACGGCGGCTGGACCGGCAACGCCGGCGACGACGTCAGCGGCTCGAGCGTTGCGGACGCATCCTCGATCCTGGCAAACTCGGGTATCCATATGGAACTCGTGCAGGGCGCCAACATGCTCAGCAATACGTTCGATGCGATCGGACATGACTCCAACACGGTGGGTCAGGACTCGCACGACGGCGCATAACCTCCAAGACAGTCCAAGACATGCTGCACCGGCGGTCCCGCCGGTGCAGTTTCACGGCTTGACGCAGCACACGAGAGTATCCGTGACGGGCGGGTATGCTGTTCGAGAGCCGGGCACCGTGGCAAACGGGAGGGGCCACCATGCATGCTGAGAAGTTTTCTGAGATCATTGCGCACTTCATCGGCCTATTCGATACGGCGACCGACGAAGCAAGACTGCGCAACGGATATGCCGAAGGGGCCAAACCGGCCAACGATGTCGCGTTGCCGCAGGACGAAGACGCGGCCGCTCAAAAATTCGCTTCGGATCTCGCACTGAAGGATTACGATCCGGGTGCGCCTTACCGGTCGTTGGCCTATGACATCAACTTCGCGCATCCGCGCTTCCTCGGCCACGCTTTCGAGGAGAGCATTGCCAGGCTGAACGAACTGGCGCATCGCGACCTCAGCGGCCTGCATTTCGCGCCGCAGATCTACGTGCCGGGCCTGGATCCCGAATTGCCGATCTATGCCGGACCGGGCTCGATGATCGCCCATGTGTCGCAGATCAATATTCTCTACGACGACGACTATCTCAATCTCACCGACCAGGAGGGCGCGACCCGCGATACCTCCTTCGTCATGGCGCGGCTCATGGAGTTCGAGCAGGAGGCCCAGGACCTCTCGCCCTTCGCCAATCTTCACCGCACCGACACACCGGAGCTGCTGACGCAGATTGCCGACGACATTCACGACTATATCCGCGCTATGCCGGAATCCAGCGCTGTCGATGCCGATGGCGCGCCGCAGCCGACCTTCGTTACGGATGGCGATGCCGCCAGTCCCACCTACCTTTTCAAGATGGCCGGTGATGATCTTAGCACGCCTCCGCCATCCGACGACCAGGGCGCCGCGCTTCCCACCTATTACGTGAACGGCGTTGCCACCACGACTGTACCGGTGCTCGACGACATGATGCCGGACCGTGGCATCGCCGCGCCATCGCAAGATCTCGACAAACTGAAAAGCGACGTGCCGCAAGAAGAAAGCGGCGGGCCCGGCAACACGCTCACCATTGCGGCCGGCGCCAACGTGCTCGCCAATATCGTCCAGATCACCGATACCTCGGTGATCTCCTCGGTGACCGCCGTGATGGGCAACTACCATCAGATCGACGCAATCACCCAGACCTATATCTATAGCGATCGTGACGATTTCGGTGGCGTCTTCGACAAGTCGCACAGCGCCTCGACAGTCGCCAACAATATCGCCAGTTTCCAGCGCAGCGTCTATGACGACGGCGGATCGCAACATTCGTCATCGTCAGGCGACGGGCATGATCCGGCCTTCCCGACGGCCTGGCGCGTCAGCGTGGTCGATGGCGACGTATCCTTCGTCAACTGGATCGAGCAGTATCACATCATCAACGACAACGACACGATGACGATCACCGCGACCGGCACGGATGCAAACGTGCTGACCGGCGGCAATTCATCCGTCAACTTCGCGTCGATGTTCGGCATCGGCATGCAATACGATCTGGTGATCGTCGGCGGCAACGTTCTCGACATGAACGTCATCTCGCAGATCTCGGTGCTCTACGACAATGATTGGGCCCGCAGCCACGACGGCGCCCCGGGCGCTACGATCCAGGGCGGCAACAACCTGATCTGGAATCTCGCCGAAATCCACAATGTCGGCGCCAACGACCGCTTCCAGGCCATGCCCGACTATATGGTGGCGACACAGAAGGCGATCGAGAACCGCGACGCCTCCATGCCGTCAGGGCTTGCACATGACGCGAATTTTGCCGGCCATGCTGGGCTCAACGTTCTCTACATCACCGGCAACCTCTACGACGTCAACATCATCAAGCAGGTCAGCATTCTCGGCGATTCCGATGACGTCACCCATGTCATCTCGTCGATCGCCCAGAACAATCAGAACGCCACGATCCATGTCGATACCGGCAGCAACGCCATCGTCAACATCGCCCAGATCATGGATTACGATACGATTGGCCATACGACCTACCTGAATGGCCAACTCTATTCCGATGCGATTCTGATCCAGAGTGGCCTTGTCGAACACGATACGTCGCAGCCGCAGCAGGCGCCGCTCGCCAACGAAGCAATCGCTTTCCTCGGCAACGACGCGGACCAGCATGCCGGCTCCGACGACGTGACGATCAATGGCGGCCACGACTACGCATGGCACCTGACCCACCCGGATGTGATGCAAGGCGTCACCGCATAGTTTTGAGTAGAGGGAAGTGCTCCCATGAATCACATTCCGAAGAACACCTTCACCGGAAGCCGCACCTTGGGACTGGGCCGCCGCGGAGGTGCGTTCGATGAGGATATGACCGACGCCTGCATGTCGGCGATCGACGATGCCGTCGCAAATCTTCGCCTGCTGACCGAAAAGCGGGCGGCGGCCCGGGCCGCCGAAGCCGCGGCCTTCCGTGCCGCCGCCGCCGAAGACCTCACACCGGTGATCGAGACGCCGGAAACCATCGAGGCAGAGGTCGCCGTAGCAGAGGTCGCGGCAGCGCCTGAAGCCGAGGCTGTCCCGGAAATGGAAACCCTGCCGGAAGCCTCGGCCATGGTAGAGGAACGTGAAACCGAGGTCCTGAGCGGCCAGACCATTGATGCCGCTGCCGTGGTCGATGCGGCGCCGGCAGCTGAGGTGGAGGCCGTCAAGGAAACGGAGGCTCCACAAGCCGCATCGCAGGCCGACGAAATCGACACCATGCCGGCCCCGATCGACATGGCCGCGACCGTTGCCGAGCAGCCGGATCGTCCCGAAGAACCCGCCGTTGCAGCAGCGACTGCCAGCGCCGACGAGACCGTGGCGCGCCGGACACCGGAAACGCCGGAGATGCCGCAGGCGATCCCGCAGGAGCCTTCGGAACTGAAACAGAGCCCGACGATCCCGTTCGGCAAGACCATCGAGGGCGATACCGGCCCGCTTCAAGAAAACGACCGGCGGCTAAAGACCGGTGGCGGCGGCAACGGCAAGAATCCGGATTCCGGTGGCGGCGGAGGCGGTGGCGGCGGCAACGGCGCGAACTTCCACAAGCGCAGCGAGCCGGTGAATTTCGCAGCCAGCCTCGCCAAGGGTATCGCCGCCGTTCGCCGCAACATGGTGATCGTCATGGCTTTCACCATCGCCATCAACGTGCTGCTGCTGGCGATCCCGCTCTATCTCTTCCAGATTTCCGACCGCGTTTTGACCAGCCGCTCGATCGACACGCTGGTGATGCTGACGATCGCCGTGCTGGGCGCCGTGCTGATCCAGGCCTTCCTGGACTCGATCCGCCGCTTCATTCTGATGCGCACGGCCGTCGAGCTCGAAGTGCAGCTGGGCGCACCGATCCTCAGCGCCGCCGCCCGCGCTTCGCTGCACGGCACCGGCAAGGACTATCAGATTCTCCAGGACCTGCAGCAGCTGCGCGGCTTCCTGACCTCAGGGACGCTGATCGCCTTCCTGGACGCGCCGCTGATGCCGCTGTTCATCGTCGTCGTCTACTTGGTGCATCCGCATCTCGGCCTGATCATCATGGCCTGCTGCGCGGTGCTGTTCTTCATCGCCTACCTGAACCAGAAATTCACCGCCAAGCAGTTTGCCGAGGCGAATATCTATCTCAGCCGGGCCAATTTCCACCTCGATTCGATGGCGCGTAACTCGCAGATCATCAATGCGCTGGCGATGATCCCGGAAGCCGTGAAGATGTGGGGCCGGGACACCGCGGGCTCGCTGAAAAGCCATGTCGCCGCGCAGGACCGCAACATCATCTTCTCGGGCATTTCCAAGGCCTGCCGCATGATCACCCAGGTTGCACTGCTCGGCTGGGGCGCGCATCTGTCGCTCTCCGGTGAACTGACCGGCGGCATGGTGATCGCCGCTTCCATCGTATCGGGACGCGCGCTGGCGCCGATCGAAGGCGCCATCGAAGGCTGGCATCAGTTTAATCGCTCGGCAGCCGCCTATGGCCGCATCAAGCAGCTGTTGATCAACTCGCCGCTCAACTTCCCGCGGCTGCGCCTGCCCAATCCGGAAGGCCGCCTCGATGTCGAGCGCATCCTGTTCGTGCCGCCGCCGCAGAAGAAGGTCATTCTCAACGGTATCTCCTTCTCGCTGAAGAAGGGCGAATCCCTTGCCGTGATCGGAAATTCAGGCTCCGGCAAGACGACGCTCGGCAAGATGCTGGTCGGTTCGATCCTGCCGACATCTGGCAACGTGCGCCTCGATCTGATGGACCTGCGCAATTGGGACCAGCGCCAGTTCGGCGAAAGCATCGGCTATCTGCCGCAGGATGTGCAGCTGTTCCCCGGCACGATCAAGGCGAATATCTGCCGCATGCGCGACGATGTCGACGATCACCAGATCTACGAGGCGGCGGTTCTCGCCGACGTGCATGAGCTGATCGCCAGCTTCCCGCAGGGCTATGAGACGATCGTCGCCGCCGATGGCGCGCCACTTTCCGGCGGCCAGAAGCAGCGTATCGCGCTCGCCCGTGCCTTCTTCGGCAGCCCGCGCTTCGTCGTCCTCGACGAGCCGAATTCCAACCTCGACACGCAGGGCGAAGCGGCACTTGCCAGGGCGCTGATCCACGCCAAGAAGCAGGGCATCACGACGGTTACCATCACGCAGCGCCCCTCTCTCTTGCAGTGCGTCGACAAGATCCTGCTCCTCAAGGACGGCTCGGTCGGCATGTTCGGCGAGCGCATGGAGGTCCTGCAGGCACTGCAGGGCAATGGCAACAATCGTCCGCAGCCGCGTATCGAAGGGTAATCGAAATGGCCAATACCAGTCTGCAGACGGTTCCTAATCCGGTCGAATGGTATAGCGAGGTGCCGCGCTCGATCCGCTATCACGCGATAATCGGGCTTGCCGTGCTGGTCGTCTCCTTCGGTAGCTTCGGTCTGTGGGCCGGCACCGCGCCGCTTGCCTCTGCGATCATCGCCCAGGGCAGCTTCGTCGCGACCGGCAACAACAAGATCGTCCAGCATCTGGAGGGCGGTATCATCAAGGATATGCGGGTCAGCGAAGGCGACATCGTCAAGGAAGGCGATGTGCTCCTGACGCTTGATCCGACAGCGGCATTGTCCAACGATCGCATGCTGAAATTGCGCCGCTTGCGCCTGGAGGCCGTCGTTGCGCGGCTGCGCGCCGAGGCCGCCGGCGACCGGGATTTCAAGATCCCTCCGATCGTTTTGGCCGAGGCAAGCGATCCCGATATCGGCTCGATCATCCAGAGCCAGAACATCGTCTTTCACAGCAAGCAGGTGAAGCTGGAGGAACAGCTGAACCTGATCGAAAAGAACATCGCTTCGCTGCAATATCGCTACAAAGGCTATAGCGGCCAGAAGGATTCCTTCGACCGGCAGCTGGCGCTCTTGACCGAGGAGCGCGATTCCAAGGCACGCCTCGTCAAGGTCGGCTACATGCGCAGGACCGACCTCCTGGCGATCGAGCGCGCCATGGCTGATGCGATGGGCGATATCTCGCGCCTGCAGGGTGAGCTCAACGAGAGCGAGGCCGAAATGGCCAAGTTCCGCCAGGAAGCGATCATTGCCGTCAATTCCAACAAGCAGGCCGCGCTCGACGCGCTGGAGAGCGCTGAATCGGATCTCGACAGCGTGCGTGAGCAGGTGCGCGAGGCCCAGGGCGTTCTCGAGCGCACCGTCATCCGCTCGCCCGTCAACGGCACCGTGGTCCGCGCCTATTATCATACGTCCGGCGGCGTCATCACGACCGGCAAGCCGATCATGGAAATCCTGCCGGCCCATGTGCCGCTGATCATCGAAGCGCAGGTGCTGCGCACCTCGATCGACCAGCTGCATGAGGGCCAGACGGCGGCGATCCGGCTTTCGGCGCTGAACCGCCGCACGACGCCGGTCCTGAACGGCAAGGTGTTCTACGTCTCGGCCGACTCAATCGAGGAAAGTGCCGGGCTGCAGACCAAGGACGTCTATATCGTCCGCGTCGAAATCCCGGATTCGGAGATCGCCAAGGTGCATAATTTCCATCCGGTCCCCGGCATGCCGGCCGACGTCTTGATCCAGACTTCGGAGCGCACCTTCTTCGAATATATCACCAAACCGATCACCGACAGCATGTCGCGCGCCTTCAAGGAGCGGTGAGATTTATAATACGAAGAGACTAGGAGCTTCCGCGGCCGATCTGCAGTATTGTCGCTCGCAGGATCGGTTCTCGGAGGCTTCCATGGCGGCCATGTCTGACGTGCTCTTGCGGGTTGGGCGGCTGAACTATGTCTGGACCAATACGGAAAGCCTGCTGATCTATGTGATCGCTCATCTGCTGAAGGTGGATAAAGAAGCGGCGATCGTGGTGTTCCTGACGCTGAACACGACACGGGCCCGCATCGACCTCGTCGAGCGTCTCGCCAAGCTGCATTCGACCCCTGCTTCCGACCGCAAGACCATCCTTCACATGATGATGCGGCTGAAGAAGGAATCGAAGATGCGCAACAAGTACAATCACTGCATCTATTCCTTCGACGACAAGGGCCAGATTTCCTCCACGCAGCTGATGCGGCTTGTCGAGGACGACAAGGAAATCCGCTACGGCAAGGTCGAACAGCTCGACCAGCAGGAGCTCGATGCCCTGGAGCGCTCGATCGCCGAGATCGTGGCGATCAGCAATTCGCTCTGGACATTCATCCATTCCAGCGCGCATGCCTCGGCCCATATCTAGGCCTTTGGCACCGTTGCCCGTGTCATCCGCCAGAAAGCCAAAGCCAGCAGGCTGAATGTAAGGCCGAGCGCAGAGACGCCCGGCCAACCTGCATACGCGTAGATCGTCGTCGATGCGATGGCGCCCAGCGCGCTTCCCGCGGAGTAAAAGACCATGTAGCCGCCGACGAGACGGCTTCTTGCTTCTGGGCGCGCGGCGAAGATCAGCGTCTGGTTGGTGACGTGCACGGCCTGAACCGCGAAATCGAGCGCGACGACACCGAGCAGAAAAATCGGCAACGAAACCGGGAGGCAAAGGATTGCCGCCCAGGAGGTTGCCAGTAGCCCGAGCGAGGCGCCGGTGACCGTTTGCGCCAGGCCGCGATCCGCGAGCCGGCCGGCACCGCTTGCAGCCAGCGCACCCGCGACGCCAGCCAGACCGACGAGGCCGATGGCCGTATGCGACATGAGATAGGGAGGAGCGCTCAACGGCAGGACCATCGCCGTCCAGAGCGTGCTGAAGCTAGCGAAGATCAGGAAGGCCAGCACGGCCCGCGCCCGTAGCAGGGGATTGTGCAGGAAAAGCCGCGGGATGGATTGCAGAATGGCGAAATAGCCGTCCTTCGATCCCGGCGGCATTTCGCGCGGCAAGGCCCGAACCAGAAGCAGGCCCATGATCAGCATCAGGGCCGCCGATGCCAGATAGACCGTCCGCCATCCTCCGAGATCGGCAAGCAGTCCCGCCCAGAGGCGCGCGGCAAGGATGCCGATGACAACGCCGCTCGTCACCAATCCGACCGCCCGGCCCCGCTCTTCCGGTCCCGTCAGCGACGCGGTCAGTGCGACCACGACCTGGACGACGACGGACAGCAGCCCGAGAGCGATCATAGTCGCGAACAGCATTCCCGCCGACAGCGCCAAGCCGACGGCTGCGGCCGCCGCAGCAAGGAGCATCATCTGGGCGATCACCAACCGGCGGCGATCAGCAATGTCGGCGAGGGGCACGATCAGCAGCAGACCCACCGCATAACCGATCTGCGTCAGCGTGACGATGATGCCGATATCGGCGATGTCGAGGCCGAAGTCCTGCGCCATCGAGCCGAGCAAGGGCTGGGCGTAATAGACATTGGCGACGCTTGCGCCGCAGGTTGCGGCGAACAAAAGCAGCGTCCAGGGGCCGAGGTTCGACTTGACCCCGGAGGACGGGCGAGCGTGTTTCATGAAATCCATAGACGTGGTCCCGATTGAATTCAGTTCAATTATGAGACCACTTGTGGCGCGTCCATTCTAGTTCTATTTTAGAACCGGAAACGGAGATCGAATTCATGAAGCGCAAGAGTTTTCGCGAGGCTGAATGTCCGGTTGCGCGCAGCCTCGATGCGATCGGCGATTGGTGGTCGCTGCTGATCATCCGCGACGCCTTCGATGGCATTACCCGCTTCAGCGCCTTCCAGCAGAATCTCGGCATTGCCAAGGGCATGCTGGCAACGCGGCTTCGCGATCTGGTGGAAGCCGGTGTTCTCGAACTCGTGCCCGCCTCCGATGGCAGCGCCTATCAGGAATATGTAATGAGTGCGGCAGGGCGGGATCTCTTCCACGTCATCGTTTCTTTGCGTCAATGGGGCGAGGCCCATCGCTACGGGCCGGAGGAGCGCCGGTCCGTTCTTGTTGATACCGAGAGCGGCGAGCCGGTCTCCAGGCTGGAGCTTCGCGCCGCCGATGGCCGGGCGATTGCCTGGCGGGATACCGAGGTGATTGTGCCTCGCTGAACAGTCGCGTCCCTAACCCGCAAGGCTAACCCGATTTGATGCCGGTTTTTATCCGAACGGCATATTTGATGCCCGCCGTTTCGCCATAGAATGCAGGTTCCCGAACTGTGTAAGGGGTGTTGGGAGGGGGATAATGCGCATTGACGTGATCGACACGGAGGCCGATTTCGAAGGGCTCCGCGAACAGTGGGAGCGGGTCTATGGAAACGACCCCTACGCCCAGCACTTCCTCTCCTGGATCTGGCTGAAGCCCTATCTCGCCCGGCGAAAGCGCTGGTTCGTGCTGGCGCTTCGCGAAAAGCCGGAAGGCTCCCCTTACGTCGCCTTCTTTCCGTTACGGGTAATGACGCAGCACGACGAGAAGACCGGCCAATTCATCGACGAGATCATCATGGCCGGCAATTTCTCGGCCGACTACACCGGCTTCATCGCTGAGCCTGCCTATGAGCGCAACGCGATCGAAGGTTTCGCCCAATATCTCAAGCAGCAGAACTGGACGCATCTGAAGGTCGAGTTCTTCTACGGACCGCAGGAGCGGCGCGACGCCTTTCTGCGGGCGCTGGAAGGGCCCGACGTGATGTTTCGCGACAGCTCGCCGAAGAATGCCGAGAATATCGACAATTGCATCTGCCCGGTCGTCCATCTGCCTGAGAGCTTCGACGCCTATCTCGACACCAGCATGAGCAGCCAGACGCGGCAGAAGCTGCGCCGCTTCATGCGCAAGGTCGAAGCCGACGAGAACTACCGGATCACCATGGCGACGCCGGAGACGATCGAGCGCGATCTCGACATTCTCTTCAAGTTCTGGCGGATCAAATGGCTGGCCAAGAAGGGCGCGGAGCGGATCGACCGTCTGATCACCGGCACGCGGACCCTGCTGATGGACAGCTTTTCGACCGGCAATCTTGAGGTGCCGGTTCTCTGGTATGGCGACCGGCCGCTTGGCGTGCTCGCAAACATCGTCGACTATCAGAAGAAATCGATCCTCTTCTATATCACCGGCCGTGACGAGAAATGGAAGACACCCTCGCCCGGGCTCATCCTGCACGCTCACTGCATCCGCAAGGCGATCGCCGAGGGCTTCAAGACCTACGATTTCCTGCGCGGCACCGAGCCCTACAAATATATGTTCGGCCCGCAGGAGCGGCAGCTTTCCTGCACCATCTTCCGCAGCCGCACCGGCCGCAATCTCGGCGAAGTCATCAACCGGCGCAGCGTCGAATTCGTCTATGAGCGGGCGCTCGACATGTACCGGCGCGGCGACAAGGCCTATGCCGAGGCCGCCTTCAAGCAACTGCTCGCCACCGTGCCCGGCCATATCGGCGCCGAGTTCGGTCTTGCGAGCCTGACCTTCGACCGCGGCATGCTGCCGGAGGCCGAAGCGGCCTTCGCCGCGCTGATCGGCCGCGTCAAGGATCCCGCCCCCGTCTATCTGAAGCTGGGCGAAACACAGCTGGCTCTCGGCACATACGATGCGGCGGCCAAGACCTTCGGCAAGATCATCCAGATCGCGCCCTATGATGCGCAGGCCTATTACAAGCAGGGCGTGGCACTGGCCGGCGGAGGGCGGAAGGACGAGGCCGCCCGCTCCTTCTCGATGATCGAGCAATTCAACTACGACGACCCGATGCAGCAGGCCTATGCCGAGAAGGCGCGCGATGCGCTCCGCCGGATCGTCACCGAGCAAGTGCCGGAGCCGAAGGGACGGGCGAAGAAAGCCAAGCAGGCGAAGCGGGTTCTGCCGCTTCCGGCGCGGCCGAAATTCGAGCGGGAACCGGCTTTCTCCTGATCCTGGTCCAACGCTGGCCTTTTTGAACGCGGGAGTTTCCTGCGCTGACGAGGCGTGATAATCAGCCGCCCATGACCAAGACCTCTTCTCACTCTCCCATCCACGTCATCGGTGGCGGCCTCGCAGGCTCTGAAGCCGCCTGGCAGATCGCCAATGCCGGCGTCCCCGTGATCCTGCACGAGATGCGCGGCGTTCGCGGCACCGATGCGCACAAGACGGATAGCCTTGCCGAGCTCGTCTGCTCGAACTCCTTCCGCTCTGACGATGCGACCAGCAACGCCGTCGGCGTCATCCATGCGGAGATGCGCATGGCCGGTTCGCTGATCATGGCCTGCGCCGACAAGCATCAGGTGCCGGCTGGCGGCGCGCTCGCCGTCGACCGCGACGGCTTCGCGGAAGCCGTGACAAAGGCGATCGAAGAGCATCCGCTCGTCACGGTCGTGCGCGAGGAAGTCGCCGGTCTGCCGCCGAAGGAATGGGACCAGGCGATCATCGCCACCGGCCCGCTGACAGCGCCTTCGCTAGCCGAGGCGATCCAGGCCGAGACCGGCGCCGATGCGCTCGCCTTTTTCGATGCGATCGCGCCGATCGTCTATCGCGAGAGCATCGACATGGATATCTGCTGGTATCAGTCGCGCTACGACAAGGTCGGCCCCGGCGGTACCGGCAAGGACTATATCAACTGCCCGATGACCGAAGAGCAGTACAATGCCTTCGTCGACGCGCTGATCGCCGGCGACACCGTCGGCTTCAAGGAATGGGAAGGCACGCCCTATTTCGATGGCTGCCTGCCGATCGAGATCATGGCCGAGCGCGGGCGCGAAACGCTGCGCCACGGGCCGATGAAGCCCATGGGCCTGACGAATTCTCACAATCCGACCGTCAAGGCCTATGCCGTCGTGCAGCTGCGCCAGGACAATGCGCTTGGCACGCTCTACAACATGGTCGGTTTCCAGACGAAGCTGAAATATGGCGCGCAGGCCGACATCTTCCGGATGATCCCGGGCTTGCAGAATGCGGAATTTGCCCGCCTCGGCGGCCTGCACCGCAACACCTATATCAACTCGCCCACGCTGCTCGATCATTCGCTGACGCTGAAGTCGCGCCCCGGCCTGCGTTTCGCCGGCCAGATCACCGGCTGCGAGGGCTATGTGGAGAGCGCCAGCGTCGGTCTTCTGGCGGGACGCTTCGCCGCTGCGGAGCGCAAGGGTGAGCAGGTATCGCTGCCGCCTGTCACGACGGCGCTCGGCTCGCTGCTCGGCCATATCACCGGCGGCCATCTGGTCACCGACGAAGAACCGGGCAAGCGCTCGTTCCAGCCGATGAACATCAATTTCGGCCTGTTCCCGGAACTACAGCCGGGTTCGATCGTCAAGCCCGAGGGCGTCAAGCGCTTCCGCGGCAAGGACAAGACGATCATGAAGCGTCAGCTGATCGCCAAGCGGGCGCTAGCCGATTGCGCCGCGTGGCTCGGCCAGACTGTGCCGCTGGCCGAAAGCGCCTGAGACTTATTGATTGCTGGCTGCCGGCTTTTCTGCCGGCGGCAGCACCAGATCGGCATCGGCGACATAATTGCCGAGAAGCCAAAGAGAGACCTCGGACGCCTCCTTGGCGGAGACGAATTCGAAGGCGCCGTTCTGATGCGGATGATCGAGGAAGTCGATCACCAGTCCCTTGCCCGTATCCGTACTTGCGACGCGGACCCTGCCCGGCTGAAGCACGTGGCAGGAAAAATGGCGGTGCATGCTGCGCATGAAGCCGGCCTTGTTGTCGTGCAGGCGCACGAAAACCACCTGACCGTCGGCCGTTGCCTGCAATTGGCGAATTGCCTCATGCGGGAAGGCGCGATTGAACTCGAGGATCGCCAGACCCATGTCGCGCAGCCCCTCTTCCTCGCGGTTCTGCGATGCCATTCGCGTCGCCACGAAGGCGAGCAGGAACAGGGCTGCGAAAATGACGATCCAGACGATAATGCTCAACGCCGTTCTCCCAAAGGACTTGCGGTTGCCGCCTTATAATGCCTGAGCCTTGCGCGAGTTTGAACTCGGCTCAGATTTTCTTGCGCATCATCGCCATGGTCATGGCGAATTGGCGGCGCCATTGAGCGGATTGCAGCGGCTGATCGAAGAGGCCTGCCCCTGCCCTTTGCGCTTTCTTCAGCACCGGCTCGGCAATCGCTACGGGCAGGAAGGCCGGGAAGACACCTGCCGGAAGCGTCGCGCCGCGAGCCTTTGCCAGATGGTCGCGGCCAAGACCGGCGAAAGCCTCGATGGCTGCAGAAATCCGCGCCTTATCCTCACCTGCCAGGAAGCTGTCGCGGTCGAGACCGGTGGCGCCCAGGATTTCGAGCGGGATATAGACCTGCCCGCGGTGCCGGTGCAGCGGCATCAGGAGCAGCATGCCGGCGATCGCCTGCGCGACGCCTGCGTGGCCTGCGGCATCGGCGGACCTTGCAGCATCCTCAGGCGACAGGATCAGACTGGCAAGCTGGACCAGCGCCGAGGCGGTTTCTCCCGCATAGCCTTCCAGCGCGCCGCGGCTCTCCATCGCATCGTCGTAGAGATCGAAAATGCGCGCCTCGATCATGTTAACCAGTGTCTGGCGTGGCAGGCGGTGCGTCTCGATGGCGGTCAGCAGCTCGGCGGCAACGGGATTGGCTTCGGTCGAGCCATGGGCGCTGCCTTCCAGCAGGTCGCGCCAATATTGCATGCGCACCTCGCCGGGCAGCGGCTCGTGGACGAGATCGCGCACCTTGGCAAGCTCGGCATTGAAGGCGTAGAGCGCAACGAGCGCGGCGCGCTTGTCATCAGGCGACAGCAGGCTCGCGAGATAGCGGTCGCGATCATTGTCGCGCAGCATCGCCAGGCAGATCTCCTGGTTTCCAGGCTTCGTCTCGGACATGGTCAGACCGCGATCAATGCTGCTGCGACTGCGCGGGATTCGGCCAGCATGATGTTGTAGGTGCGAACCGCTGCACCCGTGCTCATCGGATCGGACGAGATGCCGCGTGCCTTCAGCGCAGCCTTCAGTTCCGGCGGCAGGCGGCGAAGCTCGGTACCGGTGCCGACCAGCAGCACCTCGATATCGCCGGCTTCATCGAGGACCTTCGTGAAATTCTCGACCGACATCGGCTTTGTCATGTCCATATCCCAGCCGTGAATCCCTGAAGGCAGGCACAGGATGGAGCCGCGATGCGACATGTCGGCAAAGCGGAAGCCGCCATTGCCATAGGTGTCGATGGGCGCGCGGCCCGGGAAATGGGCCTCGCGGATTTCGATGCCTTTTGCCATGATTCTTAGACTGTGGCCTTTCCGGGTGTGCCGCCGGCCGTCTCGTTCTCGTCCTCGTCGTCGTAGGATTTCGGGCGAAGCCTGAAGAGAATCAGGACCGGCGCAGCAATATAGATGGAGGAGAAGGTGCCGACGGCAACGCCAAAGAGCATCACCAGCGCGAAGGGCCGGATCACCTCGCCACCGAACAGCGTCAGTGCCAGGAGCGCGAGCAGCGTCGTTGCGGCGGTCAGGATGGTGCGCGACAGCGTCTGGTTGATCGACGCATCGATCAGGATCGGCAGCGGCATGCGCGTATAGCGCTTCAAGTTTTCGCGCATGCGGTCATAGACGACGACGGTGTCGTTCAGCGAATAGCCGACGATGACGAGCAGCGCCGCGATACTGGTCAGGTTGAATTCGATGCCCGTCACCACGAAGAATCCGAGCGTCAGGATGACGTCGTGCAGCGTGGCGATGATCGCGCCGATCGCAAACTGCCACTCAAAGCGGATCCAGATGTAAATCAGGATCGCCAGCAGCGACGCGAGAACGCCGAGCGTCGCGGTGCGGGCGAGTTCGCCTGACACAGCCGGGCCGACCACTTCCAGCCGGCGGAAATCATAATCGTCCTGCAATTCGCTGCGCACCAGCGAAATCGCCGACTGTTCGGCATTGTCGCCGCCGCCCTGCGACTGAAGACGGATCATCGCGCTTGCGGGATCGCGCAGCCGCTTGACCTCGACATCGCCGAGATTGAGCTCGCTGAGCCGCGAACGGATATCGTCCGCATCGGCAGCACCGTCCTTCGAGCGGGCCTCGATCAGCGAGCCGCCGGTGAAATCGACGCCGAGATGCATGCCAACAGTCGCGACGCCGAGCATGCAGACGAGTGAGAGCGCTGCGAGCGCGGTGAAGGTGTAGCGGCGGATGCCGATGAAACGGACCGCAGTACCGTCGAAGACATCGGTATGGACGCTCTTCGGCAGGTGTCTCAAGCGGCGGCGGCGCACCCATGCCTCGACCAGCGGGCGGGTGAAGAGAAAGGCGGTAAAAGCCGTGGTGATGATCCCGGCAGCCAGCGTCACGGCAAAGCCGCGGATCGTATCGCTGCCGAGATAGAATAGGATGGCGGCCGCCACCAGCATGGTGATGCTGGCATCGACCACGGTCGTGAAGGCACGCGAATAGCCGGCGGAGATCGCCTGATCCAGATGCAGGCCGGCCTTCAGCTCCTCACGGATGCGCTCGTAGATCAGCACGCAGGCATCGACGGCGATGCCTATCATCAGCACCATGCCGGCAAGGCCGGGCAGCGTCAGCGGCGCCCCGAAAACGGTCAGCACGGCGACGATCATCAGCAGGTTGACCAGCAGCGCAGCGCTGGCGATGACGCCGAGCATGCCATAGAGGCCGATCATCAGCCCGGCCACCAGAACGGCACCGATGACGCCGGCAATCAGGCCGGAACGGATCGCATCGCCGCTGAGACCCGGATCGATCGTCCGCTCCTCGACAATGGTGAGTGCCGCCGGCAATGGGCCGGAGCGCAGCATGGCGGCGAGATCTTCGCTTTCGTCTGGCGAATAATTCAGCGGGATGCGGCTGCTGTCGCCGACCGGCAGCTTGCTCAGTTCAGGCGCGGTCAGCACCTGATCGTCGAGCACGATCGCCAGCGTGCGTCCGGCATTCTTCTCGACGAGATCGGTGAATCGGCGCGAGCCGTCGAGATTGAAATTGAAGGCCAGGAAGGACGTATCCGGCGTCGAGCCCGGCTCGATGGCGAAATCGCCGAGATCGGAGGCATGCAGCACCTCAGCGCGCTCGACGAGATAGGCGATCGGCGGATCATCCTGCGAATAGACGATCTCGGAGCCTGGCGGCACGGTGCCCGCCATCGCATCCTGCGCGCTGACGCTGGCGTCGACCAGGCGGAAGGTGAGCCTGCCCGGCTGGCTCAGCAAATCCTTGAAGCGCTGCGGGTCGCCAAGGCCCGGGATCTGGACCACCAGCCTGTCTCGACCCGCGGGCGTGATGATCGGATCGATGCCGCCGGCTTCGACGGCGCGGTGTACAACGATCGCCACCGAGCGCTCCAGCGCCGAAGCGAGCCCGCGATCGATCGCCTTGTCGCTGATCTGCAGGTTGATCTGTCCGTCGTCAGCCTTGGTGATCGCGATATCGGCATCGGGAACGCCGCCGGCCGGCACGGCAAGTGGTGCGAGCAGCGAAAGCGCGCGATCGATCTGGGCGACGTCGGTAATCCGCACCTGGACCGTCTGGGCGTTTCCGGCAAGCCCGGTATAGCGGATATTGGCATCGCGCAGCCGCGTGCGGACACTGGCAACGGTGCTCTCAAGCCGGCTCTGGACGATATCGGCGCGGTCGATCTTGACGACGAGATAGGCGCCGCCCCTGAGATCGAGGCCCGGCGTGAGTGCCTTGTGCGGCAGCCATTGCGGCAGGGAAGCAAGCGTGGCGGGGGAAAAAAGATTTGGCGCGGCGGCCAATGCCGCCGCGACGATCGCAAACCAGATCAGAAGTGTTTTCCAAAGGGAAAATTGACGCATTCTGCCTTTCCGATCCGGCTGCCGAAAGCAGTGTTATGCAGCGTCGGCCTTGACCGGCTCGCCCTTGACGCGAACATCGGCAATACCGCTGCGGACGACGCGAACGCGAACGCCATCAGCAATTTCCACTTCCACTTCCTTGTCGTCAACGACCTTCGTGACCTTGCCGACGAGACCACCGGCGGTAACGACCTGGTCGCCGCGGCGGATGGCGGAAAGCGTGTCGGCGCGCTTCTTGGCCTGGGCGCGCTGCGGACGGATCAGCAGGAAATACCAGACGACCATCAGCGGCACGAACAGGATGATCATTTCGAAGCCGGAGCCGAATGGCGACGCGGCAGTATCCGTTGCGGCCTGGGCAAATGCCGGGGTGATGAACATTGATAAACTCCTCAGCTGCGGGCGGCGAAATTCCGCCTCTCTTTTCAGTGGCCGGACTATAGTTGCGGTAAGAACGAATGCAACAAAAACAGCCGTGAAGCGTACCGAATCCGCTGCCTGATAACCTTTCGGCTGTGGAAAGGCCATGCTACCCCGCCACGAAAGACGACAGGCGGTCTCCGGCCGCGCGAAATTCAGGAGGACATGGCATGACTGACGAGATCAACAGCGTCATTCTGCAGGAGCTCAAACGGCTGACGGCGGCCGTCGAACGGCTGGCCGGTCCGCCACCGGCGGTCAATGACTGGACGGCGGCGGACTGTTTCGTCTGGTCCCCTGCCCGCCAGCATCTGCAGCCGGTGGCGCGGCCGAACCGCGTGGCGCTGAAGCTGATCCGCGGCGTCGATCACGTCCGCGATATCCTGCACGAAAACACCGTACGCTTCGCCGACGGCTTTCCCGCCAACAACGTGCTGCTCTGGGGCGCGCGCGGTATGGGAAAGTCGTCGCTGGTCAAGGCTGTACATGAAGATGTCCGCCGTGAAAGCGGCGTGTCGCTGAAGCTCGTCGAGGTTCACCGCGAGGATATCGCCAGCCTGCCCGCGCTGCTCGACCTGATGAAGGATGTGCCGCACCGGATCATCGTGTTCTGCGACGACCTCTCCTTCGACCATGACGATACCGCCTACAAGTCGCTGAAGGCGGCGCTCGATGGCGGCGTCGAGGGGCGTCCGGACAACGTGCTGTTCTACGCGACGTCGAACCGGCGCCACCTGCTGCCGCGCCACATGATGGAAAACGAGCAGTCGACGGCAATCAATCCGTCGGAAGCCGTCGAGGAGAAAGTGTCGCTTTCGGATCGCTTCGGCCTCTGGCTCGGTTTCCACAAGTGCAGCCAGGACGATTACCTGACGATGATCGACGGTTATGCCGATCATTTCAAGCTACCGCTCGCCCGTGAAAAACTACATGCCGAAGCGCTGGAATGGGCGACGACCCGCGGCGCCCGCTCGGGCCGCGTTGCCTGGCAATATATCCAGGACCTCGCCGGGCGCATGCGCATCGCGCTCGCCCGCGACTGAGGCAAGACAAATCCCCGAAACGCAAAAAGCCCGGCTCGAAGCCGGGCTTTCGCATTTCCCCGTACGCGCTAACTATTCGAGGAACGTGATCGGATTGACCGGCGAAGCATCCTTGCGGACTTCGAAGTGGACCTGCGGCTGCTTGACGTTGCCGCTCATGCCGGAGACGGCGACGGTCTGGCCGCGCTGGATCTTCTGGCCGCGGGTGACGCTCAGCGTATCGGCATTGCCGTAGACGGTGACGGTGCCGTCGTCGTGGCGGACGAGAACCGTATTGCCGAGTTCCTTCAGACCGTTGCCGGCATAGATGACGACGCCGTTTTCGGCAGCCTTGATCGGCGTGCCCTGCGGAACCGAGATGTCGATGCCGTCGTTGCGGCTGCCGTTGACGTTGGCGCCGTAGGCGGCAATGACGGCACCGCGAACCGGCCAGCGGTACTTGTCGATGCCGGTCGATTCAGGTGCGGCCGAAGCAACATCGGACTTCTTCTCGACTTCGTCGACGGTCTGCGTCGCAGCCGGCGCCTTGTAGGCGGCAGGCTGGTTCGACGCCGTTTCGGTCGCGGCCGGAGCAGCAGCCTTCGGCGCTGCAGTTTTGGCCGGGATCGAAGCCGTCTTCATCTGGTCGGTTCCGGCAGAGCCGCCCGGAATGGCCAGCGTCTGGCCGATGCGGATGGAGCTTGCCTGCAGGTTGTTTGCAGACTTGATGGCATCGACGCTGGCGCCGGTCGCCTTGGCGATCTTGGCAAGCGAGTCACCCTGCTTGACGGTGTAGCTTCCGCTGCCGGCGGGAGCCTTGCCGCCGGCTGCTGCGACCTTGCCCGTGGCGCCGTCGGCGGTGACCTGCGACTTGTCGCGGGCTGTATTGGCGCCCGGCAGAACGGCAACATTCTGTTCCGGCGCCTTGTAGGGCTCGGGAGCCTTGCCCTGTTTGGAGAGGTCGGCAGTCTGCGCCGAAGACTTGGCGGCGTTGCTGCCACCGTTAAAGGTCGGGATCAGGATCGTCTGGCCGGGCTGGATGGCCGAGGCAGACTTCATGTTGTTGACGCGGAGAATTTCCTTCTCCGGAACACCGTAGCGGCGGGCGAGAACGGCAAGGCTTTCGCCCGGACGGACGGTAACCGACGGAGCGTTGGCTCCGGTCCAGCCGCTCGCCTTCGGGGTCGAACCCGTCGTCAGGTTATCCGGAGCGGCGAGCTTCGGCGCGGCCTGCATCTTGCGCGGAGCGGCCGAAGACGTTGCCGGGAACGGCTGAGCGAGCGCTTCCTGCCGCTCGCGGGACGCGGACGGTGCTGCAGCGCCCGGGGCGGACAGTTCGGTACGCTGGACAGCGACCGGTGCCGATGCCATGCGGGCATTGGAGCGAACCGCGCCCGTCGAAGCCGGATAGGGCTGATTGTAGGATTGGTTGCCGTAGGACTGATTGTTGCCGCCGTAGGAGGGCTGCATCGCGCCGCCACCCTGCATGTCCGCCTGCGGAACAGGATCGCCCTGCAGGCCGCTCATATTGCGGCGCGGGACCGAACCCGTCGTCATCTGATCCTGACCGGAACTGAAGAGACCGCCGCTGAAGCGCGACACATCGGAACTGCAGCCTGTCGCCGCACTCGCCAGCAAGGCGACGGCCAGAAGATTGAAGGCCGACTTTCCGAACTTTGGCGAAACACTAAAACCCATGACACGACCCACTCGCAACGCAACCATTTGTGGGTGTATTAAAGCGCGTTAGTATTACCACGCGGTTAAAGCGCTGGAATCGGAGCGTTTTTTTAGAGGAATTGATAACCATAGTTTTGCAGGCAAAAATCGCAGCCCGCAGGGAACGGCACAAGGCGCTCGATATCAGAGCTGGGAAGCGAGCCGCGGAACGATCGCCAGATAGGGAACGCTGAAAAGCTCTTCGCGCTCGAAGCGGCTGCCGGTCTTCGTCAGACGCACCATCCGGCACTCGTCATCCGAGACCATCAGCGGTGCGATCATCGAGCCGCCGGACACCAGCTGGTCGGTGTAGAATCGCGGCATCGAGGCGAAAGCGGCCGTGACCAGGATGCGGTCGAAGGTGCCCTCGCCCTGTAGGCCGTTGCTGCCATCGGCCTGGCGCACGATGATGTTGCGCAGGCTGAGCTGGTCCATGCGCTTCTGCGCATTGACGACAAGTGTCTTGTAGCGGTCGATGGTGAGAACGCGTTCAGCCATGCGGCCCATGACGGCGGCCATGAAGCCGCTGCCTGTGCCAACTTCGAGCACCCGTTGTCCCGGCTTGACCTTCAGATGATGCAGAATTCGGACGGCGGTATCGACGCCCTCAAGGAACGAACCGCATTCGATCGGGATGGTCCGCGTCGAATAGGCATCTTCCGCAAATTGCGGCGGCACGAAGAGCGAGCGCGGCGTCTGCTCAACCGCGGTCAGCAGATCAATGTCGGAAATGCCTTCGGCGCGCAGCCGCAATACCAGGGCCGCAAAACCTTCCTTCTCGACCAGCCGTGACGACAATGCCTGATTACTCCGTACCTGAAAGCGCCCGCTCGACGCGGTCCTTCACGGAATAATCGGTCAAATCCAGTTTCAAAGGTGTTACCGAAATCTTATTATGCTTCAAGGCGTGGATGTCGGTGCCCGCGGCAAATGCGCCGGCTCGCTCGCCGAACTTCAGCCAGTAATAGGGAAAACCACGGCCATCCGAGCGCGCATCGACCTGCAGGTTGAAGGCAAGCTTGCCCTGTGCGGTGACCTCGACGCCATCGACTTCATCCGGGCGGCAGTTCGGGAAATTGAGGTTCATGAAGGTACCTTCGGGAAGATCGACCTTCATCAGCTTTTCGAGAAGCGCCGGTGCATGCGCCTCACAGACTTCCCAGGGCACGATACGGGCGCCGTCGGTATAGACATAGGCCTGGCTGAGAGCAAAGGAGCGCACGCCCTGCATCGTGCCTTCGATAGCGCCGGCAATGGTGCCGGAATAGGTCACATCGTCGGCGACGTTCGAGCCGGAATTGACGCCGGACAGAATGAGGTCAGGCTTGATGTCCATCACCTCCTTAACGCCCATGATGACGCAATCTGTCGGGGTACCGCGCAAGGCGAAATGCTTGTCGGAAACCTTGCGCAGCCGCAGCGGCTCGGAGAGGCTCAGCGAATGCGCCAGGCCGCTCTGGTCCGTTTCAGGGGCGACGATCCAGACGTCGTCGGAAAGAGTGCGCGCAATCCGCTCGAGCGCTGCGAGGCCTTCGGCATGAATGCCATCGTCATTGGTGAGCAGAATGCGCATCTCTTCAAGCCGCCCGTTCGATCTTCTTCAAGCCGCCCATATAGGGCAGCAGCACGTCCGGAATAGTCACCGAGCCGTCTTCGTTCAGGTAATTCTCGAGAACCGCGATCAGGCAGCGGCCGACGGCGGTGCCCGAGCCATTCAGCGTATGAACGAACTTCGTACCCTTCTCGCCCTTGGCACGGTAGCGTGCGTCCATGCGGCGGCCCTGGAAATCGCCGCAGACCGAGCAGGACGAGATTTCGCGGAAAGTGTTCTGGCCCGGAAGCCAGACTTCCAGATCGTAGGTCTTGCGGGCACCGAAGCCCATATCGCCGGTGCAGAGCGTCATGGTGCGGAAATGCAGGCCGAGGCGCTTCAGCACCTCTTCCGCACAGGCCGTCATCCGCTCGTGCTCGGCGACAGCGCTTTCGGCGTCGGTGATCGAGACGAGCTCGCACTTCCAGAATTGGTGCTGGCGCAGCATGCCGCGGGTATCGCGGCCGGCGGAACCGGCTTCCGAGCGGAAGGACGGCGTCAGCGCGGTGAAGCGCAGCGGCAGCTTTTCCTGCTCGAGGATTTCGGCCGAAACCAGATTGGTCAGCGTCACTTCGGCGGTCGGGATCAGCCATCGGCCATCGGTGGTCTTGAAGAGATCGTCGGCGAACTTGGGCAGCTGGCCGGTGCCGAACATTGCCTCGTCGCGCACCATCAGCGGCGACGAGACTTCGGTATAGCCGTGCTCGCCGGTGTGCAGGTCGATCATGAACTGGCCGAGCGCACGTTCGAGACGTGCCAGCGGACCGGTCAGCACGGTGAAGCGCGAGCCAGACAGCTTGGTGGCACGTTCGAAATCCATATAGCCGAGGGCTTCGCCGATTTCGAAATGCTCTTTCGGCGCATGGTTCCAGCGCGGCTTCTCGCCGATCGTGCGGGTGACCACATTGCCGCTCTCGTCGGCGCCGACAGGAACGTCGTCGAACGGAACGTTCGGCACGCGCGACAGCGCATCGTTGAGTTCGGCGCTAAGCTGGCGCTCTTCCTCTTCGGCGGCGGGCAGCGTCACCTTGATGTCGGCGACTTCGGCCTTCAGCCTTTCGGCGAGCTCGCTGTTCTTCTGCGCCATCGCCGCGCCGATCTCCTTAGAGGCGGCGTTGCGGCGTGACAGCAGGTCCTGCGCCTTCTGCACGGCGGAGCGGCGCTTTTCATCGAGGGCGACGAGGGACTGGGCCAGGGCCTCCGCACCACGCTTTGCAAGCGCGGCGTCGAGCGCCTCGGGGTTCTCACGGATCCATTTGATATCAAGCATTGTCGTTCCGGGTCGTTACAAACAGGAACCGGCCGAAGCCTGACCTGGCTGCGGCCGGAAGATGCGGAAGCGTATGGGAAGGGATTGCGAAGCCGCTCAGACGCTGTCCGTGTTGGCAACATCCGCGGATCGTTCCGCCTCTTCGACCGACTGCCGCGCACGCTGGCGCTCGACGAGTCGAGCGGCGTGGATGGCAATCTCGTAGAGAAGGATCGTCGGTAGCGCAAGACCGATCTGGGACATCGGATCGGGCGGCGTCAGAACCGCAGCCACGATGAAGGCCATGACGATCGCGAACTTGCGCTTCTCGGCGAGCCACTGCGAGGTGAGCAGGCCGACGCGGGCAAGCAGCGTGGTGATGACGGGAAGCTGGAAGACGAGGCCGAAAGACAGGACCAGCGTCATGATCAGGCTCAGATATTCCGAGACCTTTGGCAAGAGCGAGATGGCGACATCGCCATGGCCCGGCGTCTGCTGCATGGCCAGGAAGAACCACATGACCATCGGCGTGAAGAAGAAATAGACGAGAGCGGCGCCGAGCAGGAACAGGATCGGCGAAGCGATCAGGAACGGCAGGAAGGCGGCACGCTCGTTCTTGTAGAGGCCGGGCGCCACGAACTTGTAGATCTGCGCGGCGATGATTGGGAAAGCGATCACCACGCCACCGAACATCGCGACCTTGACCTGGGTGAAGAAGAATTCCTGCGGCGCCGTATAGATCAGCTGCGCCTTGTCGACATCCAGGCCGGCCCACATGACGGCAAGCTTGTAGGGGTAGACGAGGTAGTTGAACAGCTGCTTGGCGAAGAAGAAGCAGACGATGAAGGCGATGAAGAACGCACCGATCGACCACATCAGCCGCCTGCGCAGCTCCATGAGGTGTTCGATCAACGGCTGCGGCTTGTCTTCGATATCACCGCTCATGCCTCATCCTTTTTCTTTGCTGCTGCCTTCTTCGGGGCAGCTGCGACTTTCTTTGCGGGTGCCGCGGCCTTCGCTGCCACCGTCTTCGCCGGTGCCTTGGCCGGAACAGCCTTGGCTGCCGGAGCGGCGGTGACTGCGGCCTTCGCTGCGGGCGCACGCTTTGCCTTGGCCACGGGAGCGGCAGCCACAGGCTCGGCCTTTGCCGCAGCGGCAGCGCGCGGCTTGCGCACGGCCTTCGGCTTTTCGGCAATAACAGGCGCGGCAACCGGTTCGGCTGCTGGCGCCGGCGTCACGACCGGAGGCGTTTCCGGCAGGCTCATCGAGGGAGCCGGCACGCTGACCGGCGGCACCTCGGTCTTGTTGTCGACCTTCGTTGCATTCTGAAGGTCGGCCTTGATGTCGTTGCCCATCTGGCGCAGCGGGTTCATCGCGTCGCGCAGGGTGTTGGCGGGATTGAGGCGCTGGGCGTCGGCAAGCGTCTGGCGCACGTCATCGAGATCGGCCTCGCGCAGCGCCTCGTCGAATTGCGCACGGAATTCACCGGCAACCTTCTTGGCGCGCTGCGTCATCTTGCCGAACGCACGCAACATCGGCGGCAGATCCTTCGGACCCACCACCACAATCAACACGACCGCGATGACAAGCAGCTCGGTCCAGCCAATATCGAACATTCAAGGCTCCTGGAGGGGAAGCGGGGCAAGCCACCCGTCCCCGGACTGATTACTTGGTTTCGTCGGCCTTGTGATCGACGGTCTTGGACGCCGTTTCCGGTGCGTCTTCGTCGTTCATGCCCTTCTTGAAGCTCTTGATGCCCTTGGCAACGTCGCCCATCAGCTCCGGAATTTTTCCGCGGCCGAACAACAACAGCACGATGACCAGGACGATCAGCCAGTGCCACATGCTAAAAGAACCCATTACGCATACTCCCTGTTGCGATGTCTCTTCGATGTAAGAGTTTCCGACATCGTTTCCAACATCAAAATTCCCCTTATATTGACGCTTAATGTCACGGCTTGCGCCTTTGTGACAAGCCACTGCGCCATCGAATTATGGTGATGAGTATTGTTTTCGCCCTCAGTGGCAAAACAAAGACAAGCCGGTGCTAATCTTCCGACGCGCCGCCGGGGGCAAGAAGCCCCAACTCCTCGAGATCCATCTGGGTGATCGGATCCTCGTCCTCGGTCAGCTCGTCGTTCATCGACGGCGACGGGATGTTGAAATTGGCCGGGATGCGGCCGGAAAGCAGCCCTGCCCCCTTGAGCTCCTCGATACCGGGCAGATCGCGCAGTTCCTCGAGGCCGAAATGGTCGAGAAAATCACGGGTCGTGCCCAATGTGACGGGCCGGCCGGGCGTGCGGCGGCGGCCGCGGAAACGCACCCATCCAGCCTCCATCAGCACGTCGAGCGTGCCGCGCGAGGTCTGCACGCCTCTGATGTCTTCGATCTCGGCACGCGTCACCGGCTGGTGATAGGCGATGATCGCCAGCACCTCGAGAGCAGCGCGCGAAAGCTTCTTTGCCTCGTTCTCATCACGGCGGATCACAAATGAGAGATCGGCGGCCGTGCGGAAGGCCCAGGCGTCGTCCACCTGCACCAGATTGACGCCACGCGGGGCATATTGCTCCTTCAGCCGCAGCATGATGGCGCGGACGTTGAAGTGCTTGGCGATGCGGTCTGCAATGAAGGCTTCGGAGACCGGCTGCGCCGAGGCAAAGACCAGGGCCTCGGCGATGCGCTCGGCCTCAAGCTCGGCCTGGAAGTCCTCGCTCCCGGCGCCCTCGCCTTGGTCTGCGCCGATATCGTCCTCGGGATCGATCACAGCGGCGTCTCCTGCTCGATGACCTGAAGCGTGGCGTGCTTGGGACCACGGCGCATGTAGAGAGGCTCGAAGGCGCCGTCCTGGCGGATTTCGAGCTTGCCCTCGCGCACCAGTTCCAGCGAAGCGGCAAAGGCGCTGGCGATCGCCGTGACGCGGTCTTCCGGCGAGGTCATGTAACGCAGCAGATAGTGCTCCAGCGCCGTCCAGTCGGAGATATCGCCGATCATGCGGGTCAGCAGCTCGCGCGCCTCGGTGAGCGACCAGACGGTGCGCCGGGCGATCGTCACCTGGGTGATGGCCTGGCGCTGGCGGAGCGTGGCGTAGGCGGTCAGCAGATCGTAGAGGCTGGCTTCGTAGGCGGACTGGTGGCGGTCGGGGATATGTTCCGGCGCACCGCGGCCAAACATATCGCGGCCCAGGCGGTTGCGGTTGATAAGACCGCTGGCCGCCTCGCGCATCGCTTCCAGACGCTTCAGGCGGAAGGCTAGCGTCGCCGCCATCTCCTCGCCCGAGGGACCATCGTCCTTGACCTGTTGCGGGATCAGCAGCCGCGATTTCAGATAGGCAAGCCAGGCCGCCATGACGAGGTAGTCGGCCGCAAGCTCGATGCGGATACGGCGGGCGCTTTCGACGAATTGCAGATACTGCTCGGCGAGCGCCAGAACCGAAATGCGCGACAGATCCACTTTCTGATTGCGGGCGAGATAGAGCAACAGGTCAAGCGGGCCTTCGAAGCCGGCGACATCGATGACGAGCGCCGGTTCATGCGAACCGCGCTCGGCGCCGTTATCCTGCCAAAGCTTGTCCATCGGCGTTGCCTGATGCGACCGCTCCGGGGGCTTGACTATGTTCAACTCTGCCTCTCTTCCGTTTCTCAGACGGCTGCAAACATGGCGTCGAATTCGCTGCGAACCGCGGCCTCGTCCGACTGGTCCGCCTTCGGCATACCGGCCAGAACCGCATTGGCGCGCTCCAGGGAGGCGCCCGTCAGCGCCGGTACATTGGCGACGACCTGAAGCATCTCATCCATGTGACCATTGCAATGCAGCACGATATCGCATCCGCCTGCAATGATATTTGCAGAGCGCTCGCCGATCGTGCCGGCCAGGGCGTTCATCGATGTATCATCCGAAAGCAACAGGCCGTTGAAGCCGATATGCTGGCGGATGACGCCGTCGATCACCTTGCGCGACGTGGTGGCCGGATTGCTGTCGTCGATCGCGGTGAAGACGACATGGCAGGTCATGGCGGCCAGTTCGTCCTTCATGGCGATGAAGGGCGGGAAGTCGTGCGCCTCCAGCTCGGCGCGTGAAACGGTGATGACGGGCAGCTCGTCGTGGGAATCGGCAAAGCCGCGGCCGTGACCCGGCATGTGCTTCATCACCGGCAGGACGCCGCCGGCCTTCAGGCCGTCGCTTGCGGCGCGGCCCATTTCCGTCACGGTCTGGGGATCGCCGCCATAGGCGCGATTGCCGATGACGTTGCTGCTGCCTTCGACCGGCACGTCGAGAACCGGAAGGCAATCGACATTGATGCCGAATTTCAGGAGGTCGAAAGCATGCAGGCGCGACATCAGCCAGGCAGCGCGAAGCCCCTGCTCCCGGTTCTGGCGGTAGATGTCGCCGAGTGCCTGGCCGGAGGGATAATGCTGCAGGATCGGCGGGCGGATGCGCTGGACGCGTCCGCCTTCCTGATCGATCAGGACGGGCGCATGCCAGCCGACGCTTTCGCGCATTTCGGCGACGAGATCTGTGATCTGCTGCGGCTCGGAAATGTTGCGTCCGAAAAGAATGAAGCCCCAGGGGCGCTCCGCCTTGTAGAAGGCCTTTTCTTCCGGGGTCAAGGACAGGCCGCTACAGCCCAGGATCATCGCTTTTGATTCGGTCATACCCGAATCATAGAGGTGCGCGCCCGAATTGCGATAGGCCGGTCAAGCGGCATTCACAGGAAAGGCAGCGTATAAACGAAAACGGCGGGCCTGAGCCCGCCGTTTCGATGGATTGTGAAGCCGATTACTTCGAGATCAGGCAGCTACCGCCAGCGGCGCGATACTTCTCGCAGATCGCCGCGGCTTCATCCTTCGAGGATGCCGGGATGCGGACGCGATAGAAAGTGCCCTTACCGGCGATGTCGGCCTTGCGGATTTCATAGCTGCGGCCGGCAAGAACGCCAGCAAACTTCTTGGAGAGGCTTGCATAGGACTTATTGGCTTCAGCTTCCGACGGCAGCGAGGCGATCTGGACGCCATAGGCACCGGATGGAGCGGCGGCCTGCGGCTTGGTCGCAGCCGGGGCGACGGAGGCAACCTCGGTCGGCTGCGGCTGTTCGGGTGCAGCGGCTGCGGCGGCAGGCTTTGCGGCCGGGCGTGCCGCCGGGACCGGAGCAGTGTCGGCGGGCTTTGCAGCGGCCTGCGGCTGAACCGGCGTCGACTGGACCTGACGGACCGGAGGCTCGACATTGGCCGGGTTGCTTGCGGCAACCTTGGCAAGGACCGACTCGGAAGCAGCCTGCTGCGCCGGAGCATTCTCGACCGGGGTCGAGCGGATATCGGCGGAAGCCACTTCCGTGCTTGCCGGGAAGTTGGCGGCAGAACCGTTCGGCTTGATGGTCGTCGTCTTGACCTGGTTGATGGCGGGCGCGTCGACAGGTGCCTCGTCTTCACGGGCAACCAGCGTGCCGTCAGGCTTGACGATCATCGTGCGGACCTTGCGCGGCGAAACGGCCGGAACGCGGTCTGCATCGTTGTTGGCAGCAGCTTCCTGCTGATCCTGGCCCGGCAGCAGGCGCGGGTCCTCGGTGTCGCTGACCGGCGTGCTCGCAACCTGATCGGTGACGTCGCCGTCGTTGTCTTCGGGCGCGATCTCAGGCGTCAGCGTGCGCTGGACGACATCGACGGGCTCTTCGTCGGAGGACACCAGCGCGGTCTGCTTCGGCGTCTCGGTTGCGCCGGCGACCCGGTCATAGACGGCCTTGTCCTGGTTCGGAACGGTCTTGCCGCCCGGATTTTCAGGAACGACCTTCACCGGATCCTTGTCGGCAGCGATGATGCGCGGCTCGCCGGAACCGCCGGCAATGCCGGTATCGGCAACGACGGTGTAGAGGCCATAAGCACCACCTGCAAAGACGACAACCATGGCAGCGGCAGCCAGCAGCCGCTTCATCGAGCGGGCGCGATGCATGTCTTCGGCAACGCCGGCGGACTGGATGTGAACCTCGGCAAGCTGCTCCGTCCGCTGGACCGGCTCGCGCATGCTGCGGCGCAGATCTTCTTCCAGAGCACGCTCGAGATCGTCGAGACCGGCAACCGCAGGTGCTGCAGGCTTCTGCGCGGCGACGGCGGCCTGCGGTGCCCAGGCGGGCGCAGCAGGAACGACGTCCTTGGACTTGATCGGATCGAAGAGGCTGGCGATCTCGGCATCGACGTCGAAATCGAAATCGTTGACCGGAGCGGCAGGCTTGTGCTGCTCGACCGGCGGAAGCGCCGGGACGTGCATTTCACCAACGGCTTCCGGATGACCGTCAGCGTCGGTGATCATCGACGGATCGAAGGGAAGCTCTTCGACCGGCTCGGCGACGGCGGCAGCACGCTCAGGAGCCGCGACAGGCTGCGGCGCAGGCGTGAAGACGGCTGCCGGTGAGTATGACACCGGTGAAGGCGCGTAGGCCGCCTGAACCGGACGCGGTGCTTCCGCAACGACGGGCGCAGGCGCGATCGGGCGCGGAGCGACAACCGGTGCCGGAGCAACGGCGACAGGTGCAGTCTGAGCGCGAACAGGGGCCGGAGCCACAGCAACGGGCTCTTCCTTGACCGGTTCTGCAAAATCGAGATCGGCGAGTTCCAGTTCGATGCCTTCGAGATCGAGTTCGAAATCATGACCTGCGAACGGATCTTCGTCTTCTGAAGGAGCGGGCTTTGCTGCCACAACAGGTGCTACCGGCCTTACCGGTTCCGGCTGACGGAACTGGACAGGCTCTTCGCGTACCGGCTCCGGAGCGCGCTGCGGCACCGGATAGCGGGAAACGTCGGCCAGGAGATTGTCGATATCGAAGGCGGTTGCCTCATCCTGGGGCAGCGCTTCGGTCAGCGCCGCATCCGCGGCAACGATGCCATCCTTGGCAGCGGCAGCGAGATCGAAGGCGTCATGCGATACCGGCTCGGAATAGACGGGCTCGGCAACCGGCGCCGGCTCGACCGCTTCAGGTTCTTCGTGGCGATCGATTTCGGCGGGGAAACCTGCAGCGACCGGAGCAAATGCCTCGGCAACGTCGAGCACCGCGAGTTCCTGCAGGACTTCGGCCGATGCCACCTCGGCGACCGGCTGCGGCTCAGGCGCAGCGGCGACGACAGGCTGCGGCTCGGCGACCGGCTCGGGCGCGACTGCGACCGGACGAACCGGCTCTTCGCGGCGGGCGGTGTGGAAATTGGCGAGCGGCAGCTTGATGCTGGCGGCCGACCACTGCGGCACCTTGGCAACCGGCGCAACCGGCTGCGGGGCCGAAGCGGCACCGATCGACATTTCGAGTTCTTCGATCAGATCGCGGGCACCGCCGTTCGAGACCGGCTCGGAAGGCTGAACCGCCCATTCGGCGGCAGCCACCTCGCCGCCCGTCCAGGCCTGAGTTTCGTCTGGCTCGTAGGATGCCGCGGCCGGCTCAGCCGCATAGGCCTCTGGCTCGGCATAGACAGGCGCGGCTTCCATCGGCTCCTGATGAGGGGCGACGGCCTGCTCGTAAGCCACGGGTTCGTAGCTTGCGGCTTCCTCGACGGGCTGCTCGGCCGGATGGTCGAGTGCGGCCAGCGGGCGCGGCGCGTCGTAGCGCTCGAATTCCCGCAGCAATTCGTCTTCGAGATCGAAGGCTGGCTCCTGCCGGACCGGCTCTGAGACAGTATTGGCCGCTACCCGCGGCTCGAAGCCAACGATGCGCGCGAGTTCCGCGAGCGGATCGTTTTCATCGAACAGCTCCGACTTCTGTCGCGCGTCATACGCAAGTTGTTTGTCTGCCATACCCATCCCACTCAAAAGCCAACGCGGTCAATGCCAGCGCAATGTGGGGATTTGGTGACGTTTATCGCATTTCATCCGGTGCGGCGGTACCAGTAATGGCAAGACCCGACTTCAAAACCGAAGCGACAGCGTACACCAGCCCTAGTCTGGCAATACTCGATTCTCGGCTCTTATCGTTAACAAATCGTAATTCAGTCTGGTCTTTACCTTTGTTCCAGTGTGCGTGGAACGAACTGGCGAGGTCGTAGAGGTAGAAAGCGACCCTGTGAGGCTCCTGCGCCTGGGCTGCAGATTCGACGACGCGCGGGAACTCCGCAGCCTTCGCAATCAGCTGCAATTCCGCGGGATCCGCGATTCCGGACACCGCTTTTGCCAGCTCCGCAGAAGTGACGTCGAGGTCCGGAAAAGCTTCCCTCGCCTGCCGGAAAACCGACATGCAACGGGCATGCGCATATTGCACATAAAAGACCGGATTATCTTTCGATTGTTCCGTTACTTTGGCGAAATCGAAGTCTAGCGGCTCGGAACTCTTGCGGTAGAGCATCATGAAACGCACCGAATCGCGGCCGACTTCCTCGACCACGTCGCGCAGCGTCACGAAGTCGCCGGAACGCTTCGACATTTTCACCGGCTCGCCGTTCCGGAACAGCTTGACCAGCTGGCAGAGCAGCACCGTCAGCTTCGAGTTACCCTCGGAGACGGCACGCGCGACCGCTTCCAGCCGCTTGACGTAGCCGCCATGATCGGCGCCGAGCACATAGATCATCTCGTTGAAGCCGCGGTCGAACTTGTTCTTGAAATAAGCAACGTCGGCGGCGAAGTAAGTATAGGAACCGTCGGACTTGATCAGCGGGCGATCGACATCGTCGCCGACCTCGGTCGAGCGGAACAGCGTCTGTTCGCGGTCTTCCCAGTCTTCGGGCAACTGGCCCTTCGGCGGCGGCAGGGAGCCCTTGTAGACAAAGCCCTTGAAGGTCAGGTCGTTGATCGCCGTGCGAATGGCGGCGGCGCCGCCATCGTGCAGCGTGCGCTCGGAGAAGAACACGTCGTGGTGGACGTTCAGCGCCGCGAGATCCTCGCGGATCATCACCATCATCGCGTCGATCGCCCTGTCCTTGACGATTGGCATCCACTGCTCTTCCGGCATGTTGTGCAGCCGCACGCCGTATTCACCGGCCAGCGCCTGGCCGACGGGGACAAGGTAATCACCCGGATAAAGACCGGCGGGAATCTCGCCGATCTTCTCGCCGAGTGCTTCGCGGTAGCGCAGGAAGACCGAGCGCGCCAGCACGTCGATCTGCGAGCCGGCATCGTTGATGTAATATTCCTTTTCGACGGCGTAGCCGGCGAAGGCCAAAAGATTTGCCAGCGCGTCGCCGACAACGGCGCCGCGGCAATGGCCGACATGCATGGGGCCGGTCGGGTTTGCCGAGACATATTCGACATTGACCTTGCGGCCGGCGCCAAGCGTCGAGCGGCCATAATCGGTGCCGGCTTCGATCATCGAGCCGAGCAGCCGCTGCCAGTAGCCGACGGACAGCTTGATGTTGATGAAGCCGGGACCGGCGACCGACACCTCGGCGACATCCGGATCTTCCTTCAGCTTGCTAAGGATGATTTCGGCAAAGGCGCGCGGATTGGTGCCGAGCGGCTTGGCGAGCACCATCGCCGCGTTGGTCGCGACGTCGCCATGCGTCACATCGCGCGGCGGCTCGACGGCGATGCGGCCGAAATCGAGCTCGGATCGCTTTTCCTTGACCAGATCGATCTGTTCAAGGGCGGTTTTGATCCTGGCTTCGAAATCGGTAAAAAGGTTCATCGCACTCTTCCATGCATAGGCTGTGCCACAAGGCATCGACCGGCGCTCTCGCCGGGCGCGTGCTGCCTATCGCAAATCGGGAGTGTGGTCAAACAATCGCCTGTGGGCGCTGATGGCATAGGTGTCCGTCATGCCGGCCAGATAGTCGCCGACATGGCGGGCTTTCGGGGCGTCGGCAAGGCCGGCGATGTGATCCACCCAGTAGTGGCTCTGCATCTCCTTGGGGTTTGCCATATAGGCCCCGAAGAGATCGGTGACGATCTGTGCCGCACCGGCGCGGATGCGCATGATCTCGGGGTGCCGGTAGATGCGCTTGAAGAGCATCTGCTTGATCAGCCTGTCGGTCTCGGCCATCGCCGGCGAGAAGGTGGCGATGACGCGGTCGGCGTGGCGGATGTCGTCGGCGCTCTTCGGATTGATCTCGGCAAGGCGTTCCTGCGCGACCGAGATCACATCCTCGACCATGCGTGTGATCTGCCGGCGCATGATCTCGTGGGTGAAGCGGCTGGCTTCGAGGTTCGGATAGCGATCGCGCACTTCCGCCATCAGCCCGGCGAGGAACGGAATTTCCTCAAGCATGTCGAATGTCAGGTAGCCGGAGCGCAACCCGTCGTCGATGTCGTGGGTGTTGTAGGCGATGTCGTCGGCGATCGCCGCCACCTGCGCCTCGAGGCTGGCGTAGGTCGAAAGCTGCAGATCGTGGAGCTCGCAATAGTCGAGGATCGGCTGGGGAACGGGGCCGCGCGTGCCCTGCCCGTCCGGCGTCAGCAGCGGGCCATTGTGCTTGACCAGACCTTCGAGGCTCTCCCATGTCAGGTTGATGCCGTCGAACTCCGCATAGCGGCGCTCAAGCTTGGTGACGATGCGCAGCGACTGGGCATTGTGATCGAAGCCGCCATAGGGCAGCAGCACCTCGTGCAGCGCATCCTCTCCGGTATGGCCGAAAGGCGTGTGGCCGAAATCGTGGACAAGTGCCACGCCCTCGGCGAGATCCTCGTCGAGCTTCAGGGCGCGCGCCAGCGCGCGGGCGATCTGCGCCACCTCGATCGTATGGGTCAGCCGCGTGCGGTAATGATCGCCGTCCTGGGCGATGAAGACCTGGGTCTTGTGCTTCAGGCGGCGGAAGGCGGTGGTGTGGACGATGCGGTCGCGGTCGCGCTGGAAGTCGGATCGCGTCGGGCTGGAGCTCTCCTGATAAAGCCGCCCGCGGGTGGTCCAGGGGTCAGCCGCATAGACTGCCCGTTCGCTGTTGCCGAAACCCAATGCACGCCTGTCAATCGTCATTCTTCACCGTCATTCGAACCACGCGGCAGGATCGCCCCATTGACGCCGCTTCGCGCTCTTCATACCTATAGGCAGTATATCAGGCAAAGCGGCGCTTTCTTAACCGCTTTCCGCAATAATGCGCTTCGTGAGCGCCCGTGATAAATTCTTTTGATATCAGCCGTTTGAACGCTCAGCGGCTTTTGTCAATTCTCTCCGGGTCTTGACCCCGGCAGGAGGAAGCATGACAGAGACTTCAGTAACCCTCTCCGATGCGGCGGCGAAGCGAATCGCCGCGATCGTCGGTGCCGAGGCCGGAAAGAGCGCGCTTCGCGTGTCCGTCGAAGGCGGCGGCTGTTCCGGCTTTTCCTACAAATTCGACCTTGCCGACGGCGTTCAGGACGATGACGTCATCGTCGAGAAGAACGACGCCAAGGTGCTGATCGACAGCCTCTCGCTGGTCTACATGGCCGGATCCGAGATCGACTTCGTCGACAACCTGCTCGGCCAGTCCTTCCAGATCAAGAATCCGAACGCTGTCGCCAGCTGCGGCTGCGGCACCAGCTTCTCGATCTAACCTTTCCATCGACCTCAATCAGACCGGCCGAAGAAATCTCTTCTGGCCGGTTTATCGGCTTGTCCGGATGCAGGCCATCACGATAAAAGATCGGCACGAAGCAAGAGGTGATGGATGAAGATCGCGACCTGGAACATCAACGGCGTCAAGGCGCGTATCGACAACCTGACGCAGTGGCTCAAGGATTCCGATCCCGATATCGTCTGCCTGCAGGAAATCAAGACTGTCGACGAAGGCTTTCCGCGCTTTGAGATCGAGGCGATGGGTTATCATGTCGAGACCCATGGCCAGAAGGGTTTCAACGGCGTCGCGATCCTCTCCAAGAGCAAGCCGGACGAAGTGAGCCGCGGGCTGCCGGGCGATCCGCTGGACGAGCAAGCGCGCTTCATCGAGGCGGTGTTCTCGCTGCCCGGCAACAAGGCGCTGCGCGTCTGCTGCCTCTACCTGCCGAACGGCAATCCCGTCGAGACCGAGAAATACACCTACAAGCTCGCCTGGATGGAGCGCCTGCAGCAGTTTGCGGCGCAGCGGCTGAGCTATGAGGAGCCGCTCATCTTGGCGGGCGACTACAACGTCATCCCCGAGCCGTATGACTGCTTTGACCCGAAGGTCTGGGCCAATGACGCGCTCTTCCTGCCGCAGACGCGGGAAGCGTTCCGCAGGCTCGAAAGCCTCGGCTTCACCGATGCGGTGCGCGCCACGACGGACGCGGTTCAGCTCTATTCATTCTGGGATTATCAGGCCGGTGCCTGGCCGAAGAACAACGGCATCCGCATCGACCATCTGATGCTGTCGCCTGAAGCGGCCGATCGCATGACGTCCACCGCGATCGAGAAACATGTCCGCGCCTGGGAAAAGCCGTCCGACCACGTTCCCGTGGTCGCCTATTTCGACTTCGCGGCCTAGAGCGACGGTCAGTCGCCGCTGGTGGCGATATTGTGGGAGAGCGAGACCGCTGCGCGGCGGTCTCCTTCTGTCGCAACCGAGAAAGCCTGCTCCTGCAGCGATTCCATCCAGCCGCAATCCTTCGGTTTGCAGCGGTCGAGCGCCGCCGTCATCATCGCCAGGCCGCGCGCCGACTGGCCTTCCTGGAAGAGAATGTTGCCAAAGACGGACATGGCGCCCGGATGGCCCCCCTTGCGGGCCTGGTTCAGCCATTTCTTCGCCTGCAGCGGATTGGGGCTGCCGCCCTCGCCCGACAGCATCATCTGCGCCAGCTGAAACTGGGCTTCCGGCACGCCGAAGGTCGATGCGACCTGGAAATAGAGCTGGCGGGCCTGGTTGAGATCGATCTTCACAGGGCTGCCGGCAATGCCGTGCTTGTAATAGCTCGCGAGCGACAGCAGCGCATTGATGAAGAAGCCGGTATCTTCCGAACCGGGCTCGACACCCTGCTGGGCAATCTCGCTGTAGATCTTGAAGGCTTCGAAATCGTCCTGCGCAACCCCGTCGCCATCGGCATACATGTTGGCAAGCGCCCAGCGCGAGCCGGTATGGCCTTTTTCGGCGGCATATTTATAAGCTTCGACGGCCTCTTCCTTCTGGCCGCTCTTGTAAGCCTTGAAGCCGAATTTGAAGAGATCGAAGGGACCGGATTCCTTGGTGACGCCGGCATTAATATCAAAAGCACCGGCTGGGGAGGCAATCGCTGCTGAAAGCGCGATAGACAATCCCATGAGAGCAAATCTGAAAAGTCTGAACTCGGATGTCAGCATTTCACTCGGTTTCTTTCGCTTCCATCGCAGACCAGCCCGGCAGCAAAAACTCCGCTGCCACGCGTCCCGGCGTATTTCCTCCAGGCGAGCGATCCCGCGGCGAGCTCTCTGGCTCCTTTGCCCGCGTCGCGTCCAGCCTTCTGCCCTTTTTCGAGGGCCTGAATTTCCTGCGCATCGCGATAGGCCATCCGGTTTCCGGCCTGGCCCGCCTGCAATGCCTGCGGCGTCATTTTCACGGAAGAGACTGCCGTCTTCCCGCCGTCGCAATATCCGTAAACACCAAATGTGACCAAACCGGTATCGGCGTGATCGCGGTGCTCGTCGGCGCCCGTCATGGACGCGGAAACATCGGAGAATGGACAGGTGGAAGACACGACTTGAGAGCGAAATTTTCCGGCGGAATCGCCTTGCGGGAAAAGCGGAATCGCAAATCGAGCGGAATGAAATCCGGTCTCCGATCGGCTCTCGCCTGTCCCTGAAAAAACTCGACCCATCTTGCTTTTCTAACGCACCCTACGCCTGCCATTCCCTCGCCCGCAAATACCGCTGCGCCCTGTTTGTGGCGGGAAATGGACAAATTCGCCCTGGAGATAGCTTACGCCAACTGTCGTAAAAAACTGTTGCGGATTCGTCACAAAATGGGATGTCCAAATGGCATGATTAATATCGCATAAGGCAAAGAAAAGCCCGGCACTTGGCCGGGCTTTGTATTCGAGTGGACTTGGTTCAGAACTTGACTTTGAGGTTTGCAGAGATCGCCGTGACCAAATCGTTGTCGAAATCGTAGGACACGTCGTTTCCGTACGTTTCGCCCTTGTACGTCATGGAGCCGGATTCACCGCTTGTAAGAACACCGACGACGCCCGCGAGACGGAACTCCAGATTGTCGTTCGGCGTATAGGCAACGCCCGTTCCGAGTGTCCAAGTGTCTGTCTGCGTTCCATAGCCGTGGCTAGTGCCGCGATCCCATGTCAAGCTGACTGCGCCACTCCACTGGTCGTTGAACTTATGTCCGATACCGGCGGTTATTGTCCAACCGTCTCGATAAAGCAGATCAAGATCAGTGCATGGCTGAAGTACCGAAGGCGCTGCCGGGCAGAAATTCAAAACCTGCAGCTGACTCCAATCCGTCCACTTGACTGAGCCGAAAGCCAGCCAGTCCGGAGCAATACCGCTCTGCAACTTCAGCTCCAGAGAGTCTGGCATATCTGCAGAGCCAGAAACTGCGTAACGGGAGCCAGGCATCGGCCCGAATACCTGGCTTAGATCGATGGTACCGGTGATGTTGTCGAGCTTAACGGCGCTGTTATAAATCAGGCTAGCCCGTATTGCATATTCAGGAATTTCGTAGGCAGCGCCTACGCGCCAACCCCATCCATCACCTTCTAGATCCAGACGGCCAACGCCGCTCAAACCTGCAGGAAGTACAGCAGGGTCCTGCACGAGGCGCTTCTTGAAGCCACTAACCTCCTGATAAAAGCCACCGCCGATAATCCGAAATTGGCCCGTACCTACATCGAACTTATAGGAGCAGGTTGCGGCGTAGTTATCGCTCTCGACCTTCGTCTCGATATTTTGGTTTGCACCAGCCCAATTTGCTCCGGGATTTGTATGTGCGCCCCAGGGCTGCGAATAGTCTACCATACAATCGGCATTCCCGACGCCGGCCTTAATGCCGACGCGAGGAACCCAATAGTTTTCGGTATCATCTACTGAATCGGGACGGCCATTGAGATCGCCGCCGCCAATGGTTCCACCAGGAATCGTGAACGACGTATCCGTGTCTTGGACATTCTTCAGCTTTCGCTGCGGAGCGACATAGACTGCCGAACTATCGAACGAAAACGGCCCCGTATCAAAGAGCTGGTCGATATTGTAGCCGCCGCGTTCCAGGCCGCCGGCAAAAGACGGCGATGCGAAGGACGAAAGGATAACGAGCGATGCTACGCCCTTGGAAAACATACGAGATGCCATTGTGTCTCCCCCACTCAAGCAATGCAGATGTCTGCACCTTGCAAAGGAATGGCGCGGATGACAATGCGCGCCTTCATGCCGCCACAATGCATGCAAGAAGTTAAATTGACGTAAGAAATTGACGAGCACGTCAAAAATTTGAGCATGGTAAAATTTTATCCTCATAAAATAATCATTTCGGGTTATTTTTAAACTATCGTTCCAAGCTACCCACCCCCTGTAACAATCTGACAACAGTCGGTCTTTTCGCCCCTGTCCACTGAATCTTTTGCAGATTCGCCAAATTATCGGGATCAAAGCACTCATCAAGGCATCCGTTTTCGACTCAGAACGGCGGAAACGAAAAACGGCGCCCGGAAGGTTCCGGACGCCGCTCTGGAATGGTTTGCTGCCAAGAGTGGATTAGGCTTCGATCACCCTTGCCAGCGCAATGTTCAAGCTGGCCATCTGGCTCTGGAGTTCAGCAAGACGCTCGCGCTCTGCCTCGACCACCTCGGGGTTGGCGTTGGCGACGAACTTCTCGTTGGAGAGCTTGCCGTTGATACGGGCCATCTCGCCTTCGGTCTTGCCGATGGCCTTTTCCAGACGCGCCTTTTCCGCCGAGAGATCGATCAGGCTTCCGAGCGGCAGGCAGGCAGTCGCCTCGCCGACGACGATCTGCGCCGCGCCCTTCGGTGCCGCGTCGGCGAGCGAGACGGTCTCGACACGGGATAGGCGCTTGATCGCCGCGTCATGACGCGACAGGCGTTCTTTCGTCAGCGCATTGGCGTTGACGAAAACCAGCGGCGCGGTTGCCGAAGGCGGAACGTTCATCTCGGCGCGCACCGAGCGGATGCCCGAGACGAGGTCGATCAGCCAGTTGATCTCGTCGGCTGCCGCATCGTCGGAGAAGGACGGCGCCGGCCAGTCGGCGTGGCAGACGAGCGTATCGCGCTCGATGCCCTCTCCGGCCGTATGGGCCCAGAGCTCCTCGGTCATGAACGGCATGAAGGGATGCAGCAGCTTGTAGATCTCTTCGAGAATATAGGCGCTGCAGGCCTGGGCTTCCTGCTTGGCAGCCTCGTCCTCGCCGCTGAAGACCGGCTTCAGCAATTCGAGATACCAGTCGCAAACCTGGTTCCAGACGAAGCGGTAGAGAGCGCCGGCGGCGTCGTTGAAACGGTAGGCCTCGATGGCTTCCGTTACGTCACGTTCCGCACGGGCAAGTTCGGTCAGGATCCAGCGGTTGATCGTCAGCTTGACGCTTTCAGGCGCAAAGTTCGGATCGCTCTTGGCGCCGTTCATCTCGGCAAAGCGCGTGGCGTTCCAGAGCTTGGTGCCGAAGTTGCGGTAGCCGGCGATACGGGCCGGATCGAGCTTCACGTCTCGGCCCTGTGCCGCCATGATGGCGAGCGTAAAGCGCAATGCATCGGCGCCGTATTCGTCGATCAGCTCCAGGGGATCGATGACGTTGCCCTTCGACTTCGACATCTTCTGGCCGTTCTTGTCGCGAACCAGAGCATGGATATAGACCGTGTGGAAAGGCTCGACCGGAACGCCATCAGCGTCCTTCATGAAATGCAGACCCATCTGCATCATGCGGACAACCCAGAACGGGATGATGTCGAAGCCGGTGACCAGAACATTGGTCGGGTAGTAGCGGGCAAGCTCCGGGGTCTTCTCCGGCCAGCCGAGCGTCGAGAACGGCCACAGCGCCGACGAGAACCAGGTGTCGAGAACGTCTTCGTCGCGCGTCAGGATCTCGCCCGGCTTGAAGTTTTCGAGCAGGTCCTCGACATAGGCCTTCATCGGCCCCTCATGCGAGAGATAGTGCTGGATTGCCGCCTGCAGCGCTTCCTCTTCCGTCTTCTCGACGAAAACCTGACCATCCGGGCCGTACCAGGCTGGAATCTGGTGTCCCCACCAGAGCTGGCGGGAGATGCACCAGGGCTGGATATTCTCCATCCACTGGAAATAGGTGTTCTCCCAGTTTTTGGGAACGAACTTGGTCCGGCCTTCGCGGACCGAAGCGATTGCCGGCTTGGCCAGCGTCTTGTTGTCGACCCACCACTGTTCCGTCAGGCGCGGCTCGATCGGCACGCCGCCGCGGTCGCCATGGGGTACCATGTGCTTGTGCGGCTCGATCTTGTCGAGCAGGCCGGCTTCCTCGAATATCTCGACGATGATCTTGCGGGCGGCGAAACGATCCTGGCCTTCCAGACGATCCCAGGCGCCATGCAGGGCTGCCGGGTTATCGAGGCCTTCGAGGAAGTCCTCATTGTCCTTGATGGTCACGGAGCCGTCGACGTTCAAAACGTTGATGGCGCGCAGGCCGGTGCGCTTGGCGACGTCGAAGTCGTTGAAGTCGTGTGCCGGGGTCAGCTTGACGGCGCCGGTGCCCGCCGTCGGATCAGCGTAGCTGTCTGCAACGATCGGAATCTTGCGGCCGACGATCGGCAGGATGACATGCTTGCCGACGATCGACCTGTAGCGGTCATCGTCAGGATTGACGGCGACGCCGGTGTCGCCGAGCATCGTTTCTGGGCGCGTCGTGGCAACGACGAGATAGTCGCGCGTCTCGAATTCGGTCGGCTTGCCCTCTTCGTCGAAGGCAACCGGATGCTGGTAGGTGACGCCCTCTTCCAGCGGATAGCGCAGGTGCCAGAGATTGCCCTTCACTTCGATCTGCTCGACTTCCATGTCGGAAATCGCCGTCAGAAGCTTCGGATCCCAGTTGACCAGGCGCTTGTCCTTGTAGATGAGGCCTTCTTTGTAAAGCGTTACAAACACTTCGAGAACGGCTGCCGAAAGACCCTCGTCCATGGTGAAGCGCTCGCGCGACCAGTCGCAGGAAGCGCCAAGGCGCTTCAGCTGGTTGAAGATCAGGCCGCCCGATTCAGCCTTCCACTCCCAGACCTTGTCGATGAAGGCGTCGCGCCCCATCTCGCGCCGGCCGGGAAGCTGCTGTTCCATCAGCTTGCGCTCGACGACCATCTGCGTGGCGATGCCGGCATGGTCCATGCCCGGCTGCCACAAAACATCCTTGCCGCGCATGCGCTCGAAGCGGATCATGACATCCTGCAGGGTGTTGTTGAGCGCATGGCCCATGTGCAGGGAGCCCGTCACATTCGGCGGCGGGATCACGATCGTGAATGTCTCGGCGCCGGGCTTCTTGTTGGCACCGGCACGGAAGGCATCGGCTTCGTCCCATTTCGCAGCGATTTTCGGTTCGACTGCGGCGGAATCATAGGTCTTGTCGAGCATTTTATGACCAAACTTCGGGGTTTTAGGATGCGGGTTTGTAAATAGGATGGCCGCGGGCAAGTCAATAAAAAAGCCGCCCCGGAGACCGGAGCGGCGCATTCGATAAAAGGCGTTTCCGGTTAGCGGCGCGGACCGCGCGCCACGCGCTCGATTTCCTCGCGCACCAGCCGCTCGACCAGCGTCGGCAGATTGTCGTCCAGCCATTCACGCAGCATCGGGCGCAGCATGTCCTCGGCAATCTCGTCGAGCGAGCGGCGCTCGGCGCCGTCGATCGCCAGCGCCAGTTCTTCGAAGGAGCGTGCCACTTGCAGGCTGGCATCCTGGGAGATCAGTGCCTGGGCTTCTTCGAGAACCTGCGGCAGGAAGGATGGAGCCGGTGAAGACTCAACCGGCTGCGGAGCAACGTATTCTTCTGGCGCCATTGTCGCCTGCGGTTCGGCAACGGGCTCGATTTCGGGTACCACGGCCTGCTGTAGCGGCTGAGGTTCGGGCTCCATAGGCTGAACTTCGGCAACAACAGGAGCAGGCTTCGGTGCCGGAAGTGGTGCTACAACCGGTGCAGCAGCCACGGGCTCCACCGGACGGCGGATTTCCTCGGAAACAGGCGCAGCAACAGGTTCCGGCTGGCGGAAGACCGGCGGCAATTCGCGCGGCGGCTGGGCCGGCAGGCGCTCGGAAGCGGCGCGGACGCGGGCGGCGACATCGGCAAGCGACATGGCGCGCGCCGGCTGCTCGGCCTCGCGGGTGCCGGCCGAATTGGCGGCCACGAAACGCGGATCCTGGGTCAGGACCGGCTCGGGGAATTCGACATTGGCGTAGGTGTCATCAACAGTCAGGTGGATGTTGGAATCGTGGGCCTCATCCTCGGCATCGTCGCCGTAAACCGGAGGCAGAGACTGGGAAATGGCCTTGCCGGCGCCCGGCTCATTGCTCTCGATGATCTGGCGGATCGACGCCAGGATCTCTTCCATCGACGGTTCACGCGCTACGCTTGGCTGAGCCATATCTATCCCCGTTAAGCTTAAAGCAACGACCGGATTGCGTGGAGTGGGCATCCGAATCACCCAGACAGTAGAATACCCCAGACGCGAAAAAAATCATCGCGAATCAAATGAATGCGTCCATGCACAGTTTTGTTGGATGAACTGCGGGGCCGGAAATGCCGGGCAAAAACGGAAACGGGCGCCCGTGGCGCCCGCATCGAAAAAGCCCTCAAGGGAAAGGCTCAGAATACGAACTCGCGGAGCTTGGCAAAGCCCGGCAGCGGCTTGACCGAAGCGTTGAAGAAGACGTTTTCGGAAACGGCGCCGCGCTCCGAGACGAAGACCTTGGCGCGGGCAGCATTGCCGTAACCTTCGACGGTAACCAGACGGCCGCCTTCGGCGAGCTGGCCGAGAAGCGAAGCCGGAACTTCCTCGACGGAACCGTTGACGAAGATCAGATCGTAGGGCGCGCCGGCCGTGTGGCCTTTGGCGAGATCGCCGGCAACGACCGAGACATTCGCATAGCCGGAAAGATTGGCCTTGGCCTGCTCGGCAAGCGCCGCGTCGGATTCGAGCGCGACGACCGAGCCGGCGATGAGCGACAGCAGCGCCGAGGTGTAGCCGGTGCCGCAGCCGACTTCGAGGACCGTGTCTTCCTTGGTGATCGCGGCAAGCTGCAGCAGCTTGGCGAGCGGCGAAGCTTCCATCAGGAAGCGGCCGGGACAGATTTCGACGTCGTTATCGATATAGGCCAGAACCTTGGCTTTCTCTGGAACGAAGGCTTCGCGCGGAACCGTGAGGAACGCGCTCAGCACGGAATGGGACGTCACGTCCGTCGTGCGGATCTGGTTGTCGACCATCTTTACGCGTGCTGCTTCGAAATCCATCGTATCCTCTCGCCCGGCTACCGCGGCCATGTGCTCCGTCTTTAATCCCGGGTTCGCATGCTTTCAAGGCTCCGTTCGCGCCTGCGGCAAGAATCCTTGCGGCATATCGGCCGCCATTGCGGTGCGGACGCGCTTTCTGAACTCCGAAGTGGAACAAAGCTTCCTCCTGTGGTATTATTGCAACCGGAGGAAATGAGGAGGAGCAGGCCATGTCTGCCTTTTTCGTGCATTTGACGTTCTTCGACCTTTTCATCGCTGTGGCGCTCGTCGGCGTACTTTGCTGCGGGCTCGTCAACAGCCGGACGAGTTGAAGATCAACACAACGCAGCAGGCAGGAACCGCAAAGCCCGCTCTTTAGGTTTGAATGCGAAGCACGGGTTTTACGATTTTCATTCTGCTGCTGATCGCCGCCGCGAGCGTCATCCTCGCGGGCGTGCTGTCCTTGCGGCTATCCTTTGCGGGAACGCTCGGGGATTGCTTCGAGGGCGCTTGCGGCTACACGACCGTGTTCGTGGCCTGGCCAGGCTTTACGCTGATCTTCTTCGCTATCGGCGCCTATCTCTATGCGAAATCCGGCCCGAAGCGCTGATTGCAGCCTTCAGGAATCCGTCAGCTTTGTGCAGCATAAGCTAAAACAACAAGGCAGAGACGGAGCCCGCATGAACAGATCCCTGATGCTCGGCGCCTGCTTCATCGGCGGGTTCATCGTCATCGTTCTCTGCATTCCGCTGATTGCGTCGAGCGCGCCTGGCGTTATCACCAGCGGCATCTCGCCCCTTTCCTCGCTCAGAAGCGTGAATTGAGAACTTGCCCTCCCTGAACCGCGGCGGAAAGAATCAGCGCATCGTCTTCAGAAGCGCCATGAGGGCAGCGGAATCGGCGCGCGCCATGAGATCCTGCATATGGCCCTCGACCAGTTCGCCGACGGCATCCACCGCTTCCTGCTCGCTCCACCCTGCCGCAACGGCGGCCTCGATCAGATCGCGAAACGCATATTGCAGCGCATCCTGGCAGCGTATGTGCCGGTCCGGATCATCCCTGGTGACAAAGGGTTTTGAGATATCCCTCATATAAGGATAATGAGCGGATTCGCCGAATGATCAAGCGCATTGAATGCGACGGGTTGATGACGGCCCGATTTTTTTCGGAAAACACCTCTTGCGGTTTCCTTTGGATCATTCTAAATCCGCGCCACCACTGAACAAGTCGTTCACGGATGGCCTCGTGGCGGAGTGGTGACGCAGAGGACTGCAAATCCTTGTACCCCGGTTCAATTCCGGGCGAGGCCTCCAAAGACTTTCACGTTGAAAAACAGTTACGTACGACAATGGAAGACCGGCAATCCCGGCCATCCATTTTGCAGATCGCCTGATTGCGCGCACAGCTTGCGACTTCAACCGATACCGAGCCCTTTTCAGGGCTCTAGAACGACGTCGTCAATTTTGTACCAAGTCGCCAATCCGGATCGCTGTCCTCTCTGAATGTCACGCCCGCGAGCGTATCGAGCTTCCAGCGCTGATCAATTTTCCAGCCCAGTCGTCCGCTCAGCGAGCCGAACGTGACATCGGCGGCCTTGGCGGAAACCGTCCCTGCAAAATCGACATTCGCAGCCAGCGATGTCTTGCCGGCGGTTCGCCCGACGGAGGCGGTCAGCGTGTAATCGAACATGCCACCGCTGTCGCGGCTGAAGGAAAGATCTGCACCGACCAGTCGCGTTCGAGACGTACCATCAGCAATGCGGGCTTGGAACAGGTTGCCATCGCTCGTCTCCGAATAGCGATCGAGATCGAACCACGATTCGGTCACGCGGGCAGAAAGCGCGATTTCATCCTCAGGGTTGGGAGAATAGATGACCCCGGCTCGGATGAAGGCATTTACAAGCGACCCGCGCGCAGCACCGTCAACCTGAACAAGCGTGTCGAGATTGGTGTAGCTGCGCTGGAGATGCGCCGTCACCTGAGGTGAGCCCCATAGGCCGATTTCGCCGAAGGCCCGAAACTGGGCTTTCTCGGTCGTATAACGCAACGATCCCGCAAAGAGCGCCATATCGTCCGTCGCAACCTCTCCATTGCCGGAAGCGAGAAAGGCCGCACCACCCGAAAAGCTGATGCCGTTTCCCCCTGCCCATCGGCCCGCGAAACCGGCGGAGGCATCCGTGCTGCCGACGACGCCGAAGTAGCTGCCGGCGTCATAGCGGTCCGAACTGCCCAGCAGGTCGTTGGCCGTGTCCATCATATCCAGGGTGATTGCCTGGCGCTGATCGGCCAGTTGCTGGATGGAGTTTTGGATGGTTTCGTATGACGCGAAGCCAAAGCGGGCAAAGTCGATCGTGTCGATCACGAAAAATGCTTCCGGCTGTCCGGCTGCAAGCGGGCCCGAGGTCTCCACCGTGACAAGCAAATCCATGGTAGAGGATGAGGATGTGCCGACGGCTTGAGAGAAGGCCACATCGCCATCGAGCGGGCCGGCGATCTGATAGCGGGATGAAGGCTTGCCATCCTTGGTGCTCTGCAGAACTGCCGACTGGCCGTTCGCCGTGACCGCATATCCGCGATAGTCGACGTTGTAGACGGAATAGCCGTTCGCTTTTGTCACCGGCACCCTGAGATTACACGAGCTCGAGGCCCGGGTCTGCCCTAAACTGCCTCCGGAAACGGCGGAGAAATCGTCAAAGAGAAAGCTGGTCGCATTTCCATCGGGAGAATGGACCGCTGAATAGGTGCCTGGCGCGCAGCCATCCGCCGCGGCCGCTGAACCCGCCACGACCGAGGCTGAACTGACGAGGAGAATGAAACCGGAATAACGCAGAACAAGCACCGTTCAAACTGGGGCAGCGACGAGGCGCTGCCCGCTAAGTTGTTGATCTTATCGGCAAGTACGCCACTGAAGCCTATAGACGATGGCCGCCTTCACATCCTGTGTGTCGACGGTTGCCATGGCTTCCTGACCACGCGTGGTGTTGACGCGGATGCTGGAATTGGTGCGCAGATTCACATCCTCGCCGCAGCCCGACCAGACGAGTGAATCGGCGACAAGCTTGTTCGAAATCAGATAGTCCTTCTCGCTTGGCCCGACAAATGCCTTCTGGAACGAAGGACCCCGTGTGCCGGCGAAGAAATATTCAACGCCGAATTGCGAGCGGGCTCCGCGAGGAAGCTGATTAAATCCGCGATAATCGACGGCGAGCACCGATACGCTTCTTCCCTGAGGGACATGAACCGGAATGGCAACATTGCAGGTCTTGCGGTCGAACGACTTGCCGGTGTCCCCACCCGCCTGGACGATATATTCGTCGAACAGGAGGCTGAGCGCCTTGCCGTCCGGGCTGATCGTTGCCGAAACACTGTTTGACGGGCAACCGCTTCCGCCATAGCCGGGAATACCAAGTGAAATGTCATCAGCATAAGCTGCCGAAGAAACCAGAAGCGAGGCGACGAGCAATCCAAGACGTTTCATGATTTTTCCTCTGTTCGAATCAACCTGAACTCGCAACTTTCATATGGCCTACGACATGAACGCAGCATGATTGCCAAGTTCAGGAGACGCTCATATGCGGTATCCCTTGGTAAGACGATATCGTTAACGATATCCAAATACGCAGCCGGGCAGCCAACGCCCACCGCAACCAGTTTCGTGCGAGGAGACCGGATGATGTCGCCGAATGGAACACTTTTGATTAGAGTTATTGTTGTTGCACTGGGTGCAGTCAGCTTTCTGTCATCGTGCTCGGCAACTCCGCCACGTTCCCAGCAGGAGGTTGGCTCGGCAGCGCAAAAGCGGGAATACCAACTGAGGCAGCGGCAAAAAGCCAAGGACGGCAACTACGTCAGGATATATCGCCAGCCGCCGTGCCGATTGTCAGTTTCGGGCTGCGACCAGCTTTAGCATCGCAAAAGACAGGCAGCCGCGTTGAACCAAACGGCGATCGCCACCCGGTTCGTTGCGAATTTTACGTTCTGCGCGTCTACGAAGAAGAAATGGACGGGTTTCATCGCACCCGATTGTATTGTCCATTTTTGGGATAATGCTGTTTTAGGCTTATCTTATTTGTGAATAGGCCATTCCTCAACTTCTGATAATATAGACAGATCGAAAATCCCATGTGACGTTGCATCCTGCGTATATCGGCAGGACAACACATGGCGCAAACGCGATATATTTTCGATCATCAGTCCGAAAAGGCCGTTCTCTATCAAGCTGGCAAGTTTCTCTTTCCGATCGGCGGCAACAAGGCTGAGCATTGGATCGATGGCGACTATGTGTTTTCTCTCGCGACACAGAAGATCAGCTACTGGATTCTCGGCAAGGATTTGTACGGCCATCTCGGCAATGGCGAATTGACGCGCAATCCGGTGTTCTACTTCGGTGAGTGAGCCTCTTGACATTTTCATTGATGAGAACAAAATAGGAACAAACGACGGAGGTTCCTATGACGCATGCCGAGCAGGTTATCGCAAATGCCCTCGCGACCGTCGCCGCCAGCCGGGCGGAACGGGAAAAGGACGAGGAGCGCCGCAGGCGGGTTTTCGGCAAGATCGAGATCGGTCTGCCGCTGCCGCAGCTGAAGAACAGGCAGCTGACGCTCGACCTTCATTGAGACTGTGGCAGGTGCTCGCCAGCAATATCGTCGTTGCCTGGGTCGTCACCCTGCCCGTGGCGACGCTGATCTCGGCGCTGTTCTACTGGGCCGCCAGCCTCCTCGCCTGATTTCAGGCCTCAGCTGCCGGCAGGCTTGCGCCGCCGGTGCCACCAGACAGCCAGCCTGCGGCGCCAGCGCCGGGCGAGCGGCAGGTCGTGCGACAGGACGATGAAGCCGAGCGGCAGCATCCAGAAGCCCAGTATGGGCAGAAATCCCAACAGACCGCAGATGATCAGTAGTAGACCGATTGCCATGCGGGCGATGCGCGAGCGCGGCATCGGGATGCGCCAGGACCCCAGAATGAGCTCTCCGGTCGCGTAATCGATGCCGAAACGCCTTTCGCGCTTTTTGGCCCCGTTGTTTTTCCCGTCTGTCATCCACAGGAGATGGGGATAAGTGCAGCGATTGCAAGGAGATGTCATTTTTTTGAAAAAACCGCTTGGCAAATCGAACAAGCATTTGTATTAGCCCACTCACACCGCGGCCAAGCGGTGATCCCTGGTAGCTCAGCGGTAGAGCATTCGACTGTTAATCGACAGGTCGCCGGTTCGAATCCGGCCCGGGGAGCCAGATTCATCAGCACAGCTGATAGATTGAATGAGCCGGTTCGACCACGAACCGGCTCTTCTTTTTTCCACGATACCAAAGCGTGGAACAATCATCCGCCGTGCCGCTTAACACTGCATGGCAGATGATTTTTCAGAACGGTGCGAGCAGGCACTGCAGGCCTTCATGCGGGAATTCGGGATTATCGACCGCGACAAGGCCATGCGCCATATCGTCAAGGACTGGCTGATCAGCCATGGCTATACGAAGCCAGCAGATAAGGCCGACGACACGCAGGAAGACACGGACGGCCGTGATCCCGAATTCGTGCAATATCCAAGCTACTATAAGGATGGCGGCAGCCTGTGATCAGAGCGCCGATGCGTCGATCAGGTCGCAGTCGATTCTGAGGCCGATCGTGCTGACGCAGACGGGGCCGGCATCGGCGGAGACATTTACGGCATCATCGGTGGCGAAGCGGAACGGCGCGGGCACGCGTGTCGGTTCGGCGGGCCAGAGCACGGGCCGGGAGAGATCGAGGCGCGTGGTTTGCGTGTTCTCGGTCTTCAGCATCGCGGTCGCGGCCATCATCCCGCCGATTGTCACGGCGACCGACAAGGCTGCCTTGAACGACAAATCCGCTGCTTCGATAAAGGAAATGACCATAGGAGACCCCGGCGCTGCATCATGCGGCTGGGGCTTCCTAGCGGCGGTCGAACCGGCCCGCCAGCGGCTTCGGCTGTTAAGGTTTACGCGTAACCACGCTCACCGGCTGCACCTGAAACCTCTGTCACCCTAGAGAGAAAAGCAGATCAAGGAGGAGTTTCTCCATGCGTAAGACATTTGCTGCAGCCTCGCTGCTCGCCCTCGGCCTCGCCGCTCCGGCCTTCGCCCAGTCCGCACCGGCTTACGACAGCGCGCCGGCGCAACCGCAATATTCCTCGGACATGACCGTCGACAATAATGGCACCCATCCGGTTCGTGTCGATCCGGTCGATCCGACGACCACTCAGAGCATTGGCGAAGCGCGCGGTGTTCTTGACTGTCCGAACATGCCGCAGCAGGGCGTTGTCGATAGCCGCGCCGGTCAGGGCGGAGCCTCGATCAGCAACCGTTGCCGTGAATATGATAACTGATCTTCTGATCAGCCAAGCGAAAAGGCCGGTTCTCACCGGCCTTTTTCGTGCGCGCGGATAGCGGAATAAAACTGTCTCACCAACTGAAACTTTTGATCCAAGCATGTCGTAGATGCGTAGCAGATGGAAAGAGCAGGACAGGGAACGAAAGCATTGGCGAAGGCGGCGGAAAAACCGGTTATTCTCTGGTTTCGCAAGGATTTGCGTCTCGACGACAATCACGCGCTGCACGAGGCCTGCGCCTCCGGACGCCCCATCATTCCGCTCTATATCCGCGAACCCGAGACGTCAGGCAACGGGCCGCTCGGCGCCGCTCAGGCCTGGTGGCTGCACCATTCGCTGGAGGCGCTGGAAAAGTCGCTGCACAAGCATCACGGCAAGCTGGTTCTGATGACCGGCAATGCGCTGGAGGTCATTCAGGCGCTCGTCAAGGCGACCGGCGCGGAGACGGTACTCTGGAACCGCCGCTACGACCCGCCGGGCATCGCCGTCGACACAAGGATCAAGCACGAGCTGGAGCGGCAGGCGGTCGAGGCGCGCAGCTTTGCCGGTCAATTGCTGCATGAGCCTTCCAAGCTGAAGACCGGCGGCGGGACGCCCTATCGCGTCTATACGCCGTTCTGGCGGGCGCTCGAAGGCTCCGGCGAGCCCCCGCATCCGCTCAATGCGCCGAAGAAGCTCTCCTTCCCCAGTCATTGGCCGCATTCCGAGAGCCTCACGTCCTGGAAGCTGCTGCCGGTCAAGCCGAACTGGGCGTCGGAGTTCAGCGACGTCTGGACACCGGGTGAAGATGGGGCGCTGGAAAAGCTGCAGGATTTCGTCGGCGAGCGGCTGAGCGGCTACAAGAAGGATCGTGATTTCCCGTCGGTTGCCGCGACCTCGATGCTTTCGCCGCATCTGGCGCTCGGCGAGATCTCGCCGGCGCGGATCTGGGAAGCGACCCGCGGCCTGTCGAAACGGGTGCCGTCGGACGATCTCGTGCATTTCCGTAAGGAGCTCGCCTGGCGCGAATTCTGCTACCACCTGCTCTTCCATTTCCCGAAGCTACCCTATGCCAACTGGAACGACCGTTTCGACGGCTTCGAATGGCATAATGACAAGGGGCATTTCAAAGCCTGGACGCAGGGGCTCACTGGCTACCCGATCGTCGACGCGGGCATGCGCCAGCTCTGGCGGCACGGGATCATGCACAATCGCGTCAGGATGATCACCGGCTCGTTCCTGATCAAGGACCTGATGATCGACTGGCGGCGCGGGGAGAAATGGTTCCGCGACACGCTTGTCGATGCCGATCCGGCGAGCAATGCCGCCAACTGGCAGTGGGTGGCGGGATCGGGTGCCGATGCCTCGCCGTTCTTCCGGATCTTCAACCCGATTCTCCAGGGCGAAAAATTCGATCCCGATGGAGATTATGTGCGCGAGTTTGTTCCGGAGCTCGAAAAGCTCGACAAGAAATATCTCCACCGCCCCTTCGAGGCGCCGGCGGCCGTGCTTGAAAAGGCCGGTATTGTGCTTGGCGAAACCTATCCGAAACCGATCGTCGATCACGCCAAGGCCCGCGACCGGGCGCTGAAGGCCTATAACGCCATAAAGGACGCTGCATGAACGCGCATTTTCATCACGCCCGGCCGCCCGAAAGCCGTTTGAAGATCGCCGTCATCGGCTCGGGAATATCGGGAGCATCGGCCGCCTGGGCGCTGAACCCGGTGCATGACGTCACGCTGTTCGAGAAAAGCGGCCGGCCCGGCGGGCACACGGCAACGGTCGATATCGATTATGACGGGCAGCATGTCTCGGTCGACACGGGCTTCATCGTCTACAACGAACATTGCTATCCCAATCTGACGGCGCTGTTTGCCGAACTCGATGTCGCGACCCACGCCAGCGACATGAGCTTCTCGCTCTCGCTGGATCAGGGGCGGCTGGAATGGAGCGGCTGCGGGCTGTCGTCGCTGTTTGCGCAGAAGCGCAACCTGCTGCGTCCCTCCTTCCTGCTGATGATCCGCGAGATCCTGCGCTTCAACCGCACCTGCCTCGAAGACCGGGCGGCCGGCCATCTCGCCTCGCGCTCGATCGGCGACTATCTCGATTGGCGCGGCTTCTCGCCGGGCTTCACCAACAATTACCTGGTGCCGATGGCGGCGGCGATCTGGTCCACGCCGTCACAGCGGATGCTGCAGTTTCCCGCCGAGCACTTCGTCAACTTCTTCGACAATCACCGCCTGATCTACAGCAAGCAGCATCAGTGGCGCACCGTGACCGGCGGCAGCCGCAACTATCTCGAAAAGCTGCTGGCGCCGCTCGGAAGCCGCCTCAAGCTCTCCTGCGGCGTGCGCGGGGTAATGCGGCATGCCAATGGCGCCACCGTCATCGACGAAAGCGGCAGCGAGCAGCATTTCGACAAGGTGATCTTCGCCTCGCATAGCGACCAGACGGCTCGGATGCTTGTCGATGCGAGCGACCGGGAAAAGCGGCTGCTGGCGGCTGTGCCCTATCAGCCGAACCGGGTGGTCCTGCACCGCGATACGGCATTGATGCCGAAGCGCCAGAAGGTCTGGGCCTCATGGAACTACCTGCGTTCGAGCCAGGAGAATGGGCGGGCGGGCGTCGCCGTCAGCTACTGGATGAACCGGCTGCAGGGCATCGATCCGAAGCTGCCGCTGTTCGTGACGCTCAATCCGGACCGCGAGCCCGATCCTTCCAAGGTCTTTGCCGAGTTCAGCTATGAGCACCCGCAATTCTCGGCCGACGGCATGAAGGCGCAGCAGGAGATCGCTGCGATCCAGGGCAGGAACAATTGCTATTTCGCGGGCGCCTGGACAGGTTACGGCTTCCATGAGGATGGGCTCGTATCCGGCCTGGCGGCGGCAGAGGCTCTGGGCGGGGTGATCCCCTGGCGGACTACCGGAGCTTCCCCTCTCGCCCCTCTTCTTGAGGCCGTCGCATGACAACGCGGCCGCAGAGCATCGGTGCCAGCATGCGGCGGAACGGCCCGCCGCCGGCAGCGCCTGCCATGCTCTATTGCGGCCATGTCATGCACCAGCGGATGAAGCCTTTCGGCCACCGGTTCCGCTACAGCGTGTTCTCGCTGATGGTCGATCTCGACCGTCTCGATGAGGCTGACCGCCTCTCTCAGCTCTTTTCTGTGAATGGCCGTAACCTCATCTCCTTTCATGAGGCCGATCACACCGGCGACGCGACTGTCAGCCTGAGAGCCTATGCCGACGGGCTGCTGGCCGACTCCGGACTTGACGAACGTGCGGCGCGCATCCTGCTCGTCTCCTATCCGCGCATCCTCGGCTACGTGTTCAATCCGCTCTCCGTCTATTACGCCTATGATCCCGACGATCGGCTGATCGCCCTGATCTACGAGGTGCGCAACACCTTCGGCGAACGCCACACCTATGTCTGCCCGGTGGCATTAGGCGAACTGACGGACAGCGGCCTGCGCCAGAGCTGCGGCAAGCTCTTCCACGTCTCGCCCTTCATCGGCATGGACATGGACTATCATTTCCGCATGCTGCCGCCCGGCAACGAGATCCGCTGGCGCATTCTGGAGACGGATACGGAAGGGCCGCTGCTGGCGGCCACCTTTTCCGGCATGAAGGTTCCGCTGACCAGCCGGGCGCTGACACGGCTGACGGCGCGCATACCGTTCCTGACGTTCAAGATCGTTGCCGGCATCCATTGGGAGGCGCTGAAACTCTGGATCAAGGGCGCCAAATACATCTCCCGCCCTGCTCCGCCGCCACCGGTGAGTGTGCGCCGTCGGCGGCATATTGCAGAAGCTGCTGAATGACATTAGCGTTCTCCACAAATGCCGGGGGGCTGGCTCATGCAATCGCTGTCCTTAACCGGCTAGGAGGCTGGAGGAACCGATCATGACTGCAGAAGACTGGAATTCCTTTGCCCGCGGCGCGGTGGCGCTGACGGCCGAAAATGTCGGTCGTTTCACGAAGGGGCTGCCGCTCAAGGCGAAGCTGGCGCTCCGCGGCCTTCTACAGATGCAGCACGGCACGCTGGCAATCGAACTTCCCGACGGACGCAAGGCACTGATCAAGGGCAGCGTCGAGGGACCGCAGGCGGCCGTCAGGCTCAACAACTGGAACCTTGCCAGCCGGGCGATGACCAGCGGCACGATCGGCGTTGCCGAGACCTATATGGACGGCGACTGGCAGAGCCCGGATATCACAGCCTTCCTTGAGCTGTTCCTGATCAACGGCGAAGCGGCGGACAAGCACTTCAACGGCAAGAAGGGCATCATGCGGGTCGTCGAGCGCGTTCGGCACTGGATGAATACCAATACCCGCAAGGGCTCAAAGCGGAACATCTCGGCGCATTACGATCTCGGTAACGACTTCTACAAGCAGTGGCTGGATCCGACGATGACCTATTCGTCGGCGCTCTATTCAACCGGCGCAAACGATCTGCAGTCGGCGCAGAACGCCAAATACCGGGCTCTGGCAGAGGCGACCGGCATCCGGCCGGGCGATCACGTGCTGGAGATCGGCTGCGGCTGGGGCGGGTTTGCAGAATTTGCGGCCAGCGAGATGCGCTGCAAGGTGACCGGGCTGACGATCAGCCGCGAGCAGCTCGCCTTCGCGCAGGAGCGCATCCGCAAGGCCGGTCTTTCCGACCGCGTCGATCTGCGCTTCCAGGACTACCGCGACGAGACGGGTCTCTACGACCGGATCGTCTCGATCGAGATGTTCGAGGCGGTCGGCGAGAAATACTGGCCGGCCTATTTTTCCAAGCTGCGCGAATGCCTGAAACCGGGCGGCAAGGCCGGCTTGCAGATCATCACCATCAAACCCGAGGCCTTCGACCAATATCGCAGCAATCCTGACTTCATCCAGAAATACGTCTTTCCCGGCGGCATGCTGCCGACGCCGGATCATCTCGCCGAACTTGGGCGCAAGGTTGAACTGTCGATAGTCAAGGATTTCGGCTTCGGCCTCGACTATGCCCGCACGCTCGCCGAATGGCGCGAGCGCTTCTGGAATGTCTGGGAGCGGGTGCGGCCGCTCGGCTTCGACGATCGCTTCAAACGGCTCTGGGAGTTCTATCTCTTCTACTGCGAGGCAGGCTTTCGGGCGAAGAATATCGACGTCCGCCAGGTCGTCTTCTCGCGCAGCTGACGGCCGCACATGGGAGAGCCACGGCGGAAAGAGGACGTCACACCCGCTACGCGCCTCGCCTACGCTCTTCCCGCCGCCCCGCTCGCGGCCCTCGGACTGCCGCTCTATGCCGTCGTGCCCACCTATTACACCGAGACACTCGGCCTGCCGCTGGCTGCCGTCGGACTGACGCTGCTGCTTGTCAGGATTTTCGATGCAGTCTGCGATCCCGCGATCGGCGTGATGGCAGACCGCTACCGGCCGCCAATGGGGCGCAGGCGCTTCTTCTTTGCGCTGGCATTGCCGGTGGCAGCGATATCGGCCTTGGCGCTCTACGCGCCTCCCGCGGGTGCAGGCGTGCTCTGGCTCGGCCTTTGGGGCTGCGTTCTCTCCCTCGGCTTCACGCTCGCGACCGTTCCCTATTCCGCCTGGGGCGCGGAGCTCGTCAGCGACTATGCGGGGCGCACCTCGCTCGCAGCACTTCGGGAGGCAACGACGCTGGTGGGCACGCTGATCGCCATCGTCGTGCCCTTCGCGATCGGGCTTGATCCGCCTGCCGGGCTTTCCGGGCTTGCAGTCCTCGGCATTCTCGTCGCCATTGCCTTGCCGCTCACGGGCGCGCTTGCGGTCGCCAGAGTTCCCGAGCCCGCCGAGCATACAAGCGCAATCGTCGGCCTTCGCAAAGGGCTCGGCTATCTCGCCGCGAACCGGCCGTTCCTGCGCCTGCTCGCCGCCTATTTCCTGAATGGCTTTGCCAACGGCATACCGGCAACGCTGTTTCTCTATTTCGTCTCAGACCGGCTCGGCATGCCGGAGGCGCGCGGACCACTGCTGTTTCTGTATTTTCTCTCCGGCATCGCCGGCGTACCGCTCGCGGCGCTGACCGCGAAGCACCTCGGCAAGCACCGCGCCTGGTGCCTGGCGATGATCACCGCCTGCGCCGTCTTCGCCGCCGCACCGCTTCTGCAGCCGGGCGCGATCTATGCCTTCGCCGTAATCTGCGTGCTCACAGGACTGATGCTCGGTTTCGACCTGTCGCTGCCGCCGGCTATGCAGGCCGACGTCATCGACGAGGATACCGCCAATTCGGGCGAACAGCGCAGCGGGCTCTACTTCGCGGCCTGGGGACTGGCGACCAAGGCGTCGCTTGCCGCCGGGGTCGGGCTGGTGTTTCCGGCGCTCGCCGGTTTCGGCTTCGATGCTTCGAAAGGCATGGCAAATGCAGCGGATGCGCTGACGGCGCTCGCCGTCATCTATGCCTGGGTGCCGATTGCGCTGAAGCTTGCAGCTGTCGCCCTGATGTGGAATTTCCCGCTCGACGAGGCGAAGCATCGAGAGCTTCGCCTGCGCATCGAGAGCCGCTGATCATTCGGCGGGATGCGGTGTCGCCGGATGGTGACCCTGCTTGACGAGCGGGCGCTCGCGCCATCCCGTGGAGCGGTTCAGCAGCCAGAAATACAGGCTGTAAGGCAGCATGCGCAGCAGCTTAAGCTGATAGGTGAAGCGCTTCGGGAAGCTGATCTCGAAGGATTGCGACTTGAGCCCGGCGGCGATTTCTCCGGCTGCTTCGTCGACCGAGATCAGTGACGGCATGGGGAATTCGTTCTTCTGCGTCGCCGGGGTATCGACGAAGCCGGGGCAGATTACCTGTATGCGGATTCCCATCTTGTCGAGGTCGAATTTCAGGCTTTCCGCCATATTGATCAGCGCCGCCTTGCTGGCGCCGTAAGCAGCACTCGTCGGCAGGCCGCCATAGCCCGTGACCGAGGAAACGATGCCGATCTGTCCCTGTCCCTTGGCCTTCATGTGGCGGACGGCGGGGACTAGGCAGTTGACGACACCAGACAAATTGACGGCAAAGGTCTTCTCGAAATCGTCTCGATTGAGATCCTCGGCATGAACGGGCAGATAGACACCGGCATTGAAGATCGCCATGGCGAGAGCGCCATGCTCATATTCGATCGAGGCAAAGGCGTGCTCCATGTCCTCAGGGTCGGTCACGTCGCCGTCGAGCACGATGATACCGCCGGAAAGACCGTTCGCCTCGGCCTGGAGATCGGCAAGTTTTTCATGATCCCGGGCGGTCACGGCGACCTTGTAGCCCTCGCCCGCAAGCTTCAGCGCCAGCGCGCGCCCGATGCCCGAGCTTGCACCGGTAATCCAGACGATGCCGTGTTCGGGGCGGGCAATGAAATCGCGCATGATGCAATCCTCCGGGACTTCAGATTCAACACGAAACCTTGTCCGGAAGTTCCTCACGGCCTCCCGGATTCAAGCCTCTATCACGGTAATGTGGCTGCTTTCAGCCGATCAGGTCGCCGATCAGCTGGCGGAACGAACCGGTGAGCTTGATCGGCGCATCGAGAACCGAAAAAGCGATGCAGGGACGATCCTTTTCGGCCACCGGACGGTGGTCGACCGTCTCGTCGGCGACGGAGATGTCGCCGGGCCCGAACCGGCCCCGCTCGTCGACGAAAGCGCCGTCGAGGATGAGGGTCAGCTCGATGCCCTTGTGCGTATGCGCGGGAAGCGCCCGCCCCGGCCGGATCCACATCAGGCTGACCTCGCAGCCGTCGATATCAACCGAATATTCCTTGAAGCCGGGAAGCTTGGTCTTCCATGGCACCGTATCGACATCGAAGCCGACGAGATTGCGAATCGGACGCGGAAAGACGCTTGGCTTCTGCTCCGCGATCGCCGCTACCGGCGCGATCGAGGCAAAGATCGCCGCGAGGCGGTCGTCGCGGTCGGTCAACGGTGTGCCCGGCGTCTCCTCAAGCGCTTCACCGGCGAGAAGCTCCAGATCCTGGACCAGACTGCGGTTGTCAGGCTTGATTTCAAGGTGAGATTGCACGAGCGCCCGCGCCGGTTCAGGTAGAGAACCGGCGACATAATGCGCCATCAATGCATCGACCGTGTCGATATGCTCGTGAACCATGTCGGATTCGGCCACGCCCTGTTCCTGCGCTCCGTGATTGCTTGTCGTCGTCCATACGCCGAAAGTCAATCTTCGGATCACCCGCCACTTTTGGGCTACCGCGACTATCCGGGAGCGCGAAGACTAATTTTACAGCCGCGGGCGAAGGCGTGGAATAGCATTTCTTGCCAACCCTGCCTTGTGAAGGGAAAAGACCGTTCTTACAGTAAGAGCTCCAAAGAGGCAGATTCCATGACCTTCTACCCCTCCGTGATCGAGGCGATCGGCAACACCCCGCTCATCAAGCTCAAGGGCGCTTCCGAAGCGACCGGCTGCACCATTCTCGGCAAGGCGGAATTCCTCAATCCCGGACAGTCGGTGAAGGATCGCGCCGCGCTCTACATCATCCGCGATGCGGAAAAGAAGGGCCCGCTCAAGCCGGGCGGCGTCATCGTCGAAGGTACTGCCGGCAATACCGGCATCGGCCTGACCGTCGTCGCCAAGGCGCTCGGCTACCGCACCGTCATCGTCATTCCCGAAACGCAGAGCCAGGAAAAGAAGGACGCGCTGAAGCTGCTTGGCGCCGAGCTCGTCGAAGTGCCTGCCGTTCCCTACAAGAATCCGAACAATTACATCAAGGTTTCCGGACGTCTGGCCGAACAGCTGGCGAAGAGCGAGCCGAACGGCGCGATCTGGGCCAACCAGTTCGACAATGTCGCCAACCGCCAGGCGCATATCGAGACCACAGCCCCCGAAATCTGGCGCGACACCGACGGCAAGATCGACGGCTTCATCTGCGCCGTCGGCTCGGGCGGCACGCTCGCCGGTGTTGCGGCCGGCCTCAAGGGCTTCAACAAGGACATCAAGATCGGGCTTGCCGATCCTGAAGGTGCGGCGCTCTACGAATTCTACAAAAACGGCGAGCTGAAATCCTCCGGCAACTCGATCACCGAAGGCATCGGCCAGGGCCGCATCACCGCCAATCTCGAAGGTTTTGCGCCCGACTTCGCCTATCAGATCAGCGATGCGGAAGCCCTGCCCTATGTCTTCGACATGGTCGAGCACGAAGGCCTCTGCCTCGGCGGCTCCAGCGCCATCAACATTGCCGGTGCGGTGCATCTCGCCAGGGATCTCGGCCCGGGTCACACCGTGGTGACCATCCTTTGCGACTATGGCAACCGCTACCAGTCGAAGCTCTTCAACGCCGATTTCCTGAAGTCCAAGGGCCTGCCGGTCCCCTCCTTCATCAAGTCGTCGAGCGACATCAAGATACCCTACGAACCTGCAGCGTGAGACCCGATGCCAGTCAATGCCCTCTATCGTGACGATTTCTACCTTTCGACATCAGAGGCGGTCGTCACCGCCGTTCACGAAGACGGGGGCATCGAGCTGGATCAGACCTGCTTCTATGCGACATCGGGCGGGCAGCCGGGCGATACCGGCTTCCTGGAACGCGCCGATGGCTCGAAGATAGCGCTCGGACAGACCAAGCACGGCGCCACCAAGGATATCGTCATCCATGTGCCGCTCGAGGGCGAGCCGCGTCCTGATGTCGGCGAGAAGCTGGTGCTGCATGTCGACTGGCCGCGCCGCTACAAGCTGATGCGCATGCACACCGCCTGCCACCTGCTCTCGGTCGTCTGCTCCTTCCCGATCACCGGTGCTGCCGTCGGCGAGGACGAGAGCCGCGTCGATTTCGACATGAGCGAAACGATCGACAAGGACGAGGTGACGGCGAAGATGATGGAACTGGTGAACCAGAACCATCCCGTCTACCTGCAATGGATCACCGACGAAGAGCTTGCCGCCAACCCCGGTATCGTCAAGTCGAAGAACGTCCGCCCGCCCATGGGTCTCGGACGCGTCAGCCTCGTCTGCATCGGCGAGAATTCTGCAATTGATAGCCAGCCCTGCGGCGGGACACATGTGTCCGAAACGCAGGAAGTCGGGCAGGTCTACATCGCCAAGATCGAGAAGAAGGGCAAGGAAAACCGCCGCTTCCGCATCCGCTTCGGCGTGCCCGGCGACGAGGCCTGAGGCAGGCTCCGCGACTGCGACTGTATATTCCTAGGGAGATTGGAATGAGTGACGAGAAAAGCCGCTTCGTGGTTTCGGCCGACTGGCTGCAGGGCGAACTCGGAAAGCCGGATCTGCGCGTCCTCGACGCCTCCTTCTATCTCCCGGCGCAGAAGCGCGATGCCGACGCCGAATATGCCGCAGGCCATATCCCGGGCGCGATCCGTTTCGATCAGGACAAGATCGCCGATCACTCGACCAACCTGCCGCACACCATCCCCTCGCCCGATTACTTCGCCGCCGAAGTCGGCAAGCTCGGCATCGGCGAGAACGACCGGATCGTCGTCTACGACGGCATCGGCCTGTTCGCCTCACCGCGCGTCTGGTGGCTGTTCCGGGTGATGGGCGCCAGGAACATCTTCGTCCTCGACGGCGGCCTGGACGGCTGGAAGGCCGAGGGCCGCCCGCTGGAAACCGCAGTGCTCGCCTACCCGGCCGCGACCTTCAAGACGAACTATGACGAAGCCCGTGTCGTGACGCTCGAGCGGATGCGCGACATCGTTTCGAGCGGCGCGCTGCAGATCGCCGACGCCCGCAGTGCCGGCCGTTTCGCGGCAACCGAACCCGAGCCCCGCGCCGGCATGCGCTCCGGCCACATGCCGGGCGCCCGCAACCTGCCGTCCGGCGTCTTTGCCACGCAGGGCCGTTTCAAGTCGCTGCCCGAACTTAAGCAGACGATCGAGGCTGCCGGCATCGATCTCTCGAAGCCCGTCGTCACCTCCTGCGGCTCGGGCATCACCGCCGCCATCATCACGCTGGCGCTTGAGTCACTCGGGCATAGCGACAACAAGCTCTATGACGGCTCCTGGAGCGAATGGGGCAGCCGTGACGACACGCCTGTCGTCACCGGCCCTGCCGACCCGATCAAGGCTTGAGCGGCATGGCAAAATCTCCCGCGTCGCTGACGGCCCATATTACCCGCTTGGAAATGACGGCGCCGCCGAAGAGCAGCCTGCCGATGCCGGTCAACATCCAGACGGCGATCATGCGCACCAGCGAGATCCCGCTGCCCTTCTACCGCCATCTCTACCGGCAGGTGGGCGCACGCTGGCAGTGGGTCGATCGCCTGAGGATGAGCGACGAGGAACTGACGGCGGCGCTGCACGACAAGCGCAACAATATCAGCGTGCTCTACGTCAACGGCGCGCCGGCCGGCTTCTATGAATATTTCTGTCAGGACGAGGATACGATCGAGCTGTCGCATTTCGGCCTGATCGAACATGCGCTCGGCCTCGGCATCGGCAAATGGTTCCTGCTGCAGGCGCTCTATGCGATCTGGACGCTGAACCCGAAGCGTGTGCTGACCACCACCAACAATCTCGACCATCCGCGCGCCCTGCAGCTCTACCAGATGTTCGGCTTCTCACCTGTTTCGACCGGTACCGGCATCGTCCGGCCACTGAGCGACAAGGAATTGCTGGAGATCGCGCGCAAAAGCTGAGGGCTGCAGGAATCGGGTGGTTTCGGCCGCCCGATCGGCGCATTTCATGGCGGAACCCGAGAGGAGACCGCCATGACCGATATCCGTTTTTCCGCAATGCCGACTGCCAACGCCGACCATCTCTGGAATGGCGGCAGCGATTCCTATGGCTTCTTGCCGGAGACGATGGTCTCCGATGGGCCCGGCCATCCCTGCCGTCACTGCCTTCAGAATATCGATGCCGGCGAAGAGCTGCTGGTTTTTGCCTACCGGCCCTTTCCAGAGATGCAGCCCTATGCCGAAACCGGACCGATCTTCCTGCATAAACGGCGCTGTGCGCGCTATGCGGCAGAGGAAATTGCGCCACCTGTGCTGAGCAGCAGCGACTATATCGTCCGCGGCTATGGCGAAAACAACCGGATCGTCTACGGCACCGGCGCCGTCACGCCGACGAAGGACATTCCCGCCTACGCCGGCGGCCTGCTGGCGCGGGCCGACATCGCCTATGTGCATGTCCGCTCGGCGCGCAACAATTGCTTCCAGTGCCGCATAGAAAAGGCGCCGGATTACAAGGAATCCGGCGCCTTCATCTAACGTAACGTGATGGGAATTACGCTACGTTGAGTACGCTTTCCGCTGCGTAGGCTTCGTAGCCCAGCGCCTCGGCGACCGGCTTGTAGGTGACGCGGCCCTTGTGGACGTTCAGGCCATTGCGCAGGTGCTTGTCTTCGGCAATGGCGCGCAGGCCGCGGTCGGCAAGCGCCAGGCCGTGGACGAGCGTGGCATTGTTCAGCGCATGCGCCGAGGTGACCGGAACGGCGCCCGGCATGTTGGCGACACAGTAGTGGACGATGCCGTCGACTTCGTAGGTCGGCTCGGAATGGGTCGTCGCATGCGAGGTCTCGAAGCAACCGCCCTGGTCGATCGCGACGTCAACGATGACGGCGCCCTTCTTCATGCCCGAGAGCATTTCGCGGGTGACGAGCTTCGGCGCGGCGGCACCGGGGATCAGCACGGCGCCGATGACCAGGTCGGCCGAGAAGACTTCCTCTTCAAGCGCCTGGATGCTGGAATAGCGGGTGTGGACGCGGCCGTTGAAGATGTCGTCGAGCTGGCGCAGGCGCGGCAGCGAGCGGTCGAGGATGCTGACATCGGCACCGAGACCGGCTGCCATCTTGGCGGCATGAAGGCCGACGACACCACCGCCGATGACAGTGACCTTGGCCGGCAGGACGCCGGGGACGCCGCCGAGCAGGATGCCGAGGCCGCCATTGGCCTTCTGCAGCGCCGTCGCGCCAGCCTGGATCGACAGGCGGCCGGCGACTTCCGACATCGGCGCCAGAAGCGGCAGGCCGCCGCGCTCGTCGGTGACGGTTTCATAGGCAACGGCAGTGACGCCGGAGGCCAGCAGACCCTTGGTCTGCTCCGGATCGGGCGCGAGGTGGAGATAGGTATAGAGCAGCTGACCGTCGCGAAGCTGCGCCCATTCCGAAGGCTGCGGCTCCTTGACCTTGACGATCATGTCGCACTTTTCAAAAATGTCCTTGGCCGAGGCAGCGATCTTCGCGCCGGCGGCGGCATAGGCGGCATCATCGCCACCGATGCCGGCGCCTGCCTTGGTTTCGACCCAGACCTCGTGGCCATGGGCGACATATTCACGAACCGAAGCAGGTGTCAGACCGACACGATATTCATGGTTCTTGATTTCCTTCGGGCAACCGACACGCATCGAGCGTTCCTCTCATATATGCCCGCTTGGCGCGGGACGTTTTCAATGGATGAATCCAACCACCGCCGCTGCGAAATGTCCTTGCAAAGAGGCATTGCCTGAAAGCTATTTTTCGAAGATTGTGCGGTTCGATCTAACGAAATCGAAGGTTCTTCGAATGTCCGAACTCGACAGTATCGATCTTGCGATTCTGAGAGCACTTCAAGCAAATGCCCGGATCACCAATGCCGAGCTCGCCAACAAGGTGGGCCTGTCAGCCTCGGCCTGTTCGCGGCGTCTCGACATCCTGGAAAAGAACGGCGCGATTGCCGGCTATCACGCGCGCCTTTCCAGCAAGGTGCTCGAATACAAGATGATCGCGATCGTCCACATCTCGCTATCAGGACAGTTCGCCAAGACGCTTTCGGAATTCGAAGCGGCGGTGAAGCGCTGTCCGAACATCTTGGTCTGCTACCTGATGTCGGGTGAATACGACTACATCCTGCGCGTCGCCGCCCGCGATCTGGAAGACTATGAGCGCATCCATCGCGACTGGCTCTCGGCGCTGCCGCATGTGGTGAAGATCAATTCCAGCTTTGCGCTGCGCGAAATCTTCGACCGGCCGAATGTCGGCTTCTGAGACCTTGCAAAGGATCGGGAATCCTGACCAAGCTTCTCATCGATGACCAGCTTCTTCTATACAGGCGTCGTCGGCGGCATCACCATGACGCTGATTGGCCCCTTCTACTGGACATGGATGGCGCCCGGCGACTGGGGCTGGATGGCGCTGGTCTGCATGACCAGCATCTCCAGCCATTACTTCCTGATCCGCGCCTATGACATGCTGGATGCGGCAGCCGTGCAGCCACTGACCTATCTGCAGCTCGTCTATGCCTCGATCCTCGGCGTCACCATTTTCGGCGAGAGCCTCAGCCTTGCCACGGTGATCGGCTCGGTCATCGTCGTGGCGGCCGGGATCTTCACCATCTGGCGCGAGCATGTCGTCTCGCGGCAGGCGGCAAAAGCCAAATAAATTTCGCGCAATTTTATCGATCCATCTAAATGGATTTCAATTTTTCGTTGCTATGGTCTCTGCAGTATAGTTTCGGAGACCCTGCATGCAACGCAATCTCAACATCATCACCCGCAAGTCGGAGCGCAAGTATTGCCGCCTCTTCGGCAAGCTGCGTTATCTCAACCAGGTCATCGACGCCCGCATCGTCAATCTTTCGGCGACGGGCATTGCCGTCGACCTCAGAACACCGGTTGCCGCCGCATCCGGCAGCCGTGTGCGTATCGAAACCGAAGACCTCGGCTCGCTCGAAGGCATCATTCGCTGGAGCCACAACGGCCGCCTCGGTATCCATTTCGACCCGAACTCCAACGCCCGCGCCCAGGTCGCCTCCTACTTCCGTTTCTTCCACAGAGACGTGAAGCCGGTGCTGGCGCGTTGACGCGCTACTTCTGCACCGAAACGTCGAAGTCGTAGGGCTGGATCGACTTGTTGCCCAGGCCGCGCCAGAAGTCGTTGGAATAGTTTCGCTGGCGCGAGACATCGATAGTCAAGGTTCCCTGATTGGCATCTGGAGCCACCTTCTTGAGATCGACGATCGCCGGATTGGTTGCGCCGCCGGAAATCCAGACCTGCGTCGCAGTGTTCGGCACCGCCACGGCTGGCGGCGCTGCGTCCTGCGGACCGATCGACTGGCTCTTCAACAAATCTCCATTGTGGTCATAGATCTTGACCTGGCAATCCGTACAGGTGCCCTTGCCCGCCCAGGCAGGCTTGATCTGCAGCTCCGGCACGGGTTGCGGCCCGTCCTGAGCGAAGGCCGGTGTGAAGAGCATCGAAACGACTGTCGGTGTCGTCACCTTCGGCACGCCATCGACGCCGCCCGACTTGGCGGAGATGATCAATGATGGCGCGGCTATGCCGATGATCACGGCCTTCCACATATCCTGCTCACGTAAGATCAGCACGACAACTCCTCCCAGGATGAAATACAGAAACGCGCCAGCCGCGCCCGCGGCTAGCGAGTAGAATGCCTCCGTCGTGTTCATGAACCACTCCCGAAGCCTGCCCTCGGCCAGGGTCTGAGCGAAATCGACAAGGCTCGGCGCAATTCCCCCAAATCCGCCGCACAGAAAAATGGTCAATCGACCCATGGCTATCCCCCTCTACGCCCAATCAGCAGCAATTGGATAGCACGAACAACCCCTGGATGATTACTGCATGAACCGCTCTTTTTGAGGGTATCCGGTTGTACGGGCCACTGTCATTTTACGGATGCACTCCCGTGCAATTCATTCTACGTTCGGCCCCGTGGCTGGGCAGCGCATGAATTTTGAAGGAGTGTTTGATGTCTTCCATTCTCGATTTGCACCCGATCAGCCGCAGGTCTTTGCTGAGCGGATTGGCCGCCACCTCGGCGCTTGTCCTGCTCCATCCGTTCACGGCCCGCGCCGCCGCCAATCAGGCGCATCTCCGGCTGATGGAGACGACGGATATCCACGTCAACGTCTTCCCCTATGACTATTATGCCGACAAGCCGAACGACACGATGGGTCTGGCGCGCACCGCGACGATCATCGATTCGATCCGTGCGGAGGCTGCCAATTCGCTGCTGATCGACAATGGTGACGTGCTGCAGGGCAATCCGATGGGCGACTACATGGCCTATCAGCACGGCATGAAGGATGGCGACGTTCACCCCGTCATCAAGGCGATGAACACGCTCGGCTATACGGTCGGCACGCTCGGCAATCACGAATTCAACTACGGCCTCGACTTCATGTTCAAGGTGCTCGGCGGCGCGAACTTCCCGTTCGTCTGCGCCAACCTGACGAAGGGGCAGCTTGCCTCCGATCCGAAGCAGGACGACCTGTTCTTCAAGCCCTACATGATCGTCGAAAAGCAGATCAAGGACGGCGCCGGTAACGAGAGCCCGGTCAAGATCGGCTTCATCGGCTTCGTGCCGCCGCAGATCATGCTCTGGGACATCAAAAATCTCGAAGGCAAGGCGCAGACCCGCGATATCGTCGAGGCCGCCAAGGCCTGGGTGCCCGCGATGAAGGAGGAAGGCGCGGATATCGTCATCGCGCTTTCGCATTCCGGCATCGACGGGGCGGCACCGTCGGAGAAGATGGAAAATGCCTCGCTCTATCTTGCCGCCGTCGACGGCATCGATGCGATCTTCACCGGCCACCAGCATCTGGTCTTCCCCGGCCCGAAGACCTGGGACGGCATTGCCAATGCCGATCCGGTCAAGGGCACGCTGCATGGCAAGCCCACCGTCATGGCCGGCTTCTGGGGCTCTCATCTCGGGCTGATCGACCTGTTGCTCGAAAAGGACGGCAAGAGCTGGAAGATCGTCGATTTCACAGCCGAGGCGCGGCCGATCTATCACCGCGACGACATGAAGAAGGTGGTGCCCGACGTTGCCGACAAGAAGGAAGTCGTCGAAGCCGCCAAGGCCGAACATGAGGCTACGCTCGCCTATGTCCGCACCCCCGTCGGCAAGACCTCGGCGCCGCTCTATTCCTATTTCGCCCTCGTCGCCGACGACCCCTCGGTGCAGATCGTCAGCCAGGCGCAGACCTGGTACATCAAGCAGATGCTAGCCGATACCGAGTTCAAGGATCTGCCGGTTCTCTCGGCCGCAGCGCCCTTCAAGGCCGGCGGACGCGGTGGCGCCGACTATTACACCGACGTTCCCGCTGGTGACGTGGCGATCAAGAACGTTGCCGACCTCTATCTCTATCCGAACACCGTGCAGGCCGTCGTCATCAATGGCGAGCAGGTGAAGAACTGGCTGGAAATGTCGGCCGGGATGTTCAACGAGGTGAAGGAAGGTTCGAAGGACGCGCCGCTGCTGAACAACGACTTCCCGTCCTACAATTTCGACGTCATCGACGGCGTCACCTACCAGATCGACCTGTCCCAGCCACGCAAATACGACAATGACGGCAAGGCGATCAACGAAGCCTCGAACCGCATCCAGAACCTGCAGTTCGACGGCAAGCCGATCGATCCGAAGCAGAAATTCGTGGTCGTCACCAACAACTACCGCGCCGGCGGCGGCGGCAAGTTCCCGGAGATCGCCTCTGACAAGGTGGTCTTCCAGGCGCCGGATACCAACCGCGACGTCATCGTCCGCTTCATCCACGATCAGGGCACGATCAACCCCTCTGCCGACGGCAACTGGACGTTCAAGCCCCTGCCCGGCACCACGGCCGTGTTCGAAAGCGGACCGAAGGCCAAGCAGTTCATGGCCGACGTCAAGGGAGCCAGGATCGAAGAAGCCGGCGACGCGGCCGAAGGCTTTGCCAAGTTCCGGCTGGTGCTCTGATATCCTACTGAAAAACGGGCCGGCGGCAGCGCCGGCCTATTCCGCGGCTTGCGGCATCGAGGTCAGCGCCGCGAGCTGCTCCTGGAATTCGCTGTGGCTCGGGCACATCGACAGGAGATTGCGGAATCGATCGATCAGCCAGGCAGTCGCCGGACCGGGGGGATTGGCGACCTTGTGAAGGCTGTAAATCGGATACTCGCCCTGCTCATAGGCCGGCAAATCCAGCTGCACGAGCTTGCCGGAATTCAGATCGTCGCGGGCGACCGAGGCCGGCAGACCGCCCCAGCCGAGGCCGCCTGCGATCAGCTGATGCTTGATGGCGATGTCGCTGACCCGCCAGGTCCGGTAGGAGAGCACGTTGAAATCGCGGCCGTTGGTGATGCCCGACGTATCGCGCACCACCATCTGCACCTCTTCGCGCACATCGGCGAGCGTCAGCGGCCGCCGCAGCCTGCTGAGCGGATGGAACTCCGCAGCAACCGGGATCATGAAGGAATGGCCGATCCGCTCGGCAACCAGCGTATCGTCCTGCTTCATCAGCGCGCCGCCGATGCCGACGGTCGCGTCACCTGTCGCCACCATGTTCATGACCTCGCCGAGCTCGCCGACCATCAGGTTGACGGTGACCGACGGGAATTTGGTGCGGAACTCGCGCAGCACCATCACCACGGCCTGCGATGGCACCATGACGCTGATGGCGATCGACAGTTCGGCCTCCAGCCCTTCCTTGAGGTTTTTCACGCGGGCGCGCATCACTTCGAGATCGGCAACCAGGCGGCGGGCATCGGCCAGCATCGCGTGGCCGGCCTTTGTCAGTTTCGGCTGGCGGGCACCGGAACGCTCGAAAAGCTCCACTTCCAGCTGCGCCTCGAGATTGGCGATCGTGTAGCTGATGACCGACTGCGCGCGGTTCAGGAGGCGCGAGGCAGCAGAAAAGCTGCCGCTATCGGCAACGGTCAGAAAGACCTGCAGCTGGTCGAGTGTCGGGTTCGGGAGCATATCTAATCCATCGATAGTTTCGATCTATATTATCCCAGTTTTTTCGATAGCAGGCCAGACTTATTTCTCTCCTCGAAGCCACGGCAAACCTCCCTGACGGCCGCGGCAAACCCAATTCGAAATGAGGAGCATGCCATGTCTTCCATCCTTCTTCTGACCTCCAGCCCGCGTGCTGAGTCGCTCTCGACGACGATCGCTGCCGATCTCGCCAACAAGATTGCCGCCCAGAACGCAGGCAGCGTCGTCGTTCGCCGCGACCTCGCCGCCAATCCGCTGCCGCATATCGACGACCTCTTCACCGCCGCCATCCGCAAGCCGGCCGACCAGCGCAGCGCGCAGGAAGCCGAAGCGGTCAAGACCTCGGATACGCTGGTCGATGAGCTGCTTGCTGCCGACACCGTGGTCATCGGCACCGGCCTCATCAACTTCAACATCTACTCGTCGCTGAAGACCTGGATCGACAACGTCGCCCGCGCCGGCCGTACCTTCAAGTACACCGAAAGCGGCCCGGTCGGCCTCGCTACCGGCAAGAAGGTCTATGTCGTCCTGGCTTCGGGCGGCGTCTATTCGCAGGGTCCGGCCGCCGGCATGAACCATGCCGTCCCGTACCTGAAGTCGGTCCTCGGCTTCCTGGGCATCGCCGATGTCGAGACCATCTATGTCGAAGGCCTGGCCTTCGGTCCGGAAGCTGCCGAGAAGGCAATCGGCGCCGCCAAGGCCCGTGCTGAAGAAATCGCGCTCGCAGCCTGATCGGCGCAACGCATGTTCAACGAAAACGGCCGGTTCATCACCGGCCGTTTTTCATTGCGCGTGATCTGGAAAATCAGCTGATCTTGACCAACCCGGCGCGGCCGACGACGCAGTTGCGGCCGCTTTTCTTCGCCTGGTAGAGCCGGTCGTCGGCAGCTGACAGGACAGTCGTAAAGGTGACCCCGTCCTCGTCCGCAGTCGCAACGCCGATGCTGACGGTGACGGGTTTGCCATCCGGCGTCTTGACGCTCGTTGCGATCGTCCAGCGCAGCCGCTCGGCAACGATCAGACCTTCCGCATGATCGGTTCCCGGGCAGACGGCGACGAACTCCTCGCCGCCGAAGCGGAAGATGCGGTCGGCCGAGCGCAGGATGGTGCCGAGCCGCGCGGCGATCGCCTTCAGGACTTCGTCGCCCTGCAGATGGCCGAAATTGTCGTTCACATCCTTGAAGTGGTCGGCATCGATGATGATCACGGTGCCGTAGAGACCCTGGCGCTGCGCCTCGCGGATCATCACCGGCGCTTCCAGCTCCATGCGGCTGCGGTCGTAGACCCCGGTCAGGATATCGCGGCCGGTGCGGTCGAGAAGGTCGTTGTAGCGTTCGCGGAAGGTCAGGTCGCCGAAGACGTCGCTGATCGAGCGGGCGGCGGCCGGCACACCGTCGCGGCGGACGTAGATCTCGTAGAGCGCGAAGAGGACCGTGTAGACGCAGACGGCGAACATCTTCGCCTTCCAGCCGTCCCAGAAGGCGGACAGCGGCACGCCGAGGAAATAATGCAGGCCGCCGAAGAAACCGAGCTGGTCGAAGGTCAGCAGAACGAAGCCGCAGATCATGAAACGCAGGATGACCTTGCGCTTGATATAGCGGCCGAGCCGCTCGTAGAGCAGGATGATGCCGATGGAATCGAGATAGAGGATCGCCGTTCCCCAGATCATCAGCCATCCCATTTCCTTGAGAAAGCCGAAATCCGCCTCGCTGCCGGGCGACATCTTGATCGTGTGGTGCAGCTGCAGGATCCAGGCGATCGCCACCGTCAGCAGGTTGCCGATGAACAGGCCGTAGATCGGCTGGCGGACAGTGGATGCATCCTCCTGCAGATAGAGCATCAGGATCATCATCAGCTTGCCGGCGAAGAAGACCGACGAGCCCGGCGATGCGACGCCGAACGGCAGGTTCACGTAGAAGACCGCCGCCAGATAAGTTTCCATGAAATGCATGACCCCGAGCGCGGTGACGAAAACACCGAGGCCAAGGCGATTGCGGAAATGCAGGAGGGTGACCATCAGCGCGAAATAGCCGATGGCTTCGAGAACGAAGAGACCGAGATTGGTGGCCTCGATCATGCGCCGGAAACCCTGCCCTGGCGAGATTGCCAGAAGCACTTCGTTTCGGTCATGGGGCGGGCTGCAACAACCACGAAATGATCCTGCGATTCCTTTCGCAGCACCTTTGACGGCAATCACTTAAAATTAAGTGACAAAGCAGCTCACTGTGGATTTAGACCTGGCGCTGCTTCACACCATCGCCGAACAGCGAGGCGCCGTGCTGATCGATGATCTGCTGGGCTTTGCGCACGGTGCATTCGTTGGCATCGTCGAGCGAGGAGAACATGTCGGCGCGGATGAAATTGCGCACCAGCACCTCGTCGCCGGATGTCTTTTCGATGCGGCCCGCAAGACGGTACTGGCCGCCTTCCTTCTGCGGTTCGGCATAGATCGCGCAGTCGCCGTAGAGCTGCGGCTCTGCCGACTTGGCGCTGCTGCCGCCGCCTTCGCTGGGCTTTGCGCCACCTGAGAATATCGAGACAATGCTGGAGAATATCGAAGCCATGTTTCGCCTTTAACACGCGCGACTTGCTGGGGCAAAGTCAAATGATGAGGTTTGCCAGGATCTCGTTTTCGGTGATGTCCTCGAAGCCCATGCCCGATTTCTCGAAATTTGCGACCAGCGTCGCGAAATTCTCTGGCGCCTTGGTCTCGATGCCGATCAGGATCGAGCCGAAGTTGCGCGCCGTCTTCTTCAGATATTCGAAGCGGGCAATATCGTCATCAGGACCGAGCATATTCAGGAAGTCGCGCAATGCACCCGGGCGCTGGGCAAGCCGCAAGATGTAATACTTCTTCAGGCCGGCATAGCGCATGGCGCGCTCCTTGACGTCAGGCAGCCGCTCGAAGTCGAAATTGCCGCCGGAGACGACGGCAACGATCGTCTTGCCGCGGATATCATCCGGGTTCATCAATGCCAGCGCGGTCAGCGACAGGGCGCCGGCCGGCTCGAGCACGACGCCCTCGACGTTCAGCATCTCTGAAATCGTCACGCAGATCGCATTCTCCGGCATCAGCATCACCTGATCGGCTGGAAAGTCCTTGAGCGCCGCAAAGTTCAGATCGCCGATGCGGGCAACGGCGGCACCATCGACGAAATTGTCGACCTTGGCGAGCGTTATCGCTTCGCCGGCCTCGATGCTGCGCTTCAGGCTTGCCGCACCCGCGGGCTCGGTGAAGACGAAGCCGGATTTTGCGACGATGCCGTCGAGATAGCCGGTGATGCCGGCCGCCAGACCGCCGCCGCCAACGGGCATGACGATCATGTCGGGCACCTTGCCATCCGGCAGCTGCTGCATGATCTCGGCCGCGACCGTCGCCTGCCCCTCAATGATATCCTCATGATCGAAGGGCGGCACCATGACGCCGCCGGTGCTTTCGGCGTGCTCGCGGGCTGCCTGGTAGCACTGGTCGAAGAAGTCGCCATAGAGCTTGATGGTGATGAATTCGGCGCCGAACATGCGGGTCTTGTCGATCTTCTGCTGCGGCGTGGTCACCGGCATGAAGACGACGCCCGGCACGCCGAAATGGCGGCAGACGAAGGCGAACCCCTGGGCATGATTGCCGGCCGAGGCGCAGACGAAGCTGCGGCCTGCGCCGCCTTCGGCGATCGCCTTGCGGAAGAAGTTGAAGGCGCCGCGAATTTTGTAGGAACGGACCGGCGAGAGGTCTTCGCGCTTCAGCCAGATGTCGGCGCCATAGCGTGCCGAGAGATGATGATTGAGCTGCAGCGGCGTTGCCGGGAAAAGGCTGCGCAGCGCTTCCTCGGCCTTTTCAACATCCTGACGGTTGACGGTCATCGGTCCATTCCTTATTTCGCCCGCCCGCTATGGCACAGAGCGGCGCCCGAAAGAAAGCCTCAAACCGGGCAACCCGGTTCGCTCCCGCGAAAGCATTTCTTAAGTGCACCGGCCGAACACGCTGTGGACACGGCTTTTTGCAGTGCACCCGGCTGCGCGCCCTGCTAGTGTGACAGGATGATAACACCGAAATTCATGAGGCCGCTGGCCTGGCTCGTCCTTGCCGGCATCATCTTCGTCACGATCTCCCCGATCGGCCTGCGGCCGCACACGATGACAACAGTCGATTTCGACCGGGCGCTCGCCTATGCCGTGACCGGCTTCATCTTCGTGCTCGGCTATCCCAAGCAGTGGAAGCTGATCGTCCTGCTGCTCGCCTTCGGCGCGGTGGCGATCGAGGCGCTGCAATATCTTTCGCCGACCCGCCACGCCCGCCTGCATGACGGCATCATCAAGGGCATGGGTGCCGCCATCGGCGCCATGGCCGCCCACGGCCTCCTGAAAATCCGCGCCCGCAAGGCCGCTCCCAAAGCCCCGCACGAACCAGCCCCTTCCAGCGCCACCCTTGACTGAATCGCTGATGTCGTTGATTGAGAAGCGCGCGCTGCGGGCGTGGCGAAACTGGTAGACGCAAGGGACTTAAAATCCCTCGGCCTTAGGCTATGCGGGTTCGATCCCCGCCGCCCGCACCAAGCCTCTACTCCGGATCCTTGTCGTAAACGGTGATGCCTTCGGGCAGCCGCACCCACGGGTGCCTGCGGCAGTCGTAGACGGAATCCTGGGGTTGCGGGAAATCGGGGTCGGAGAAGGCGCCGACGGCGACGCCGACCGAGCGGTGATCCTCGCCCTCTTCCGTATGAAAGAGATTCGTGCCGCAGACCGGACAGAAGCGGAACCGGAATTTGGCGCCCTGATCGCCGGTGCGGACGTAATCGGTGGCGCGGCCGGTCACTTTATAGTCGGGGCCGAAGGCTGCGAGGGCGGCGAAGACGCTGCCGGTGCGACTCTGGCAGGCGAAGCAGTGGCAGACCCCGACGCCGAGCGGCTCGCCCTCGACCGCTATCTGCAGCTGGCCGCAGGTACATTTGGCAATTCTTGTCACCATGGCGCGAAACTCCCTCCCGGCATATCTGCCCCGAAAGCTGGCGCGGATGACGATGAAGTCAAACCGGCGGCGGGTATCAGCGATCGCGGTCTCAGCCGCCGGAACCGGCGCGGCGCGGCTTCGGTTTCATTGGGCCGAACGCAATATTTCTCGCGCTGCGGCGCCCAAGCTGCCCGGGAATGTGTGATCGACGGCAGGTTCCAGAGCCGCCCCACAACAGGACATCGAGCCGCCCCAATGCCAGGCTCTCTGCGCAGGTTCGGGCAGCGGCATGGCCGTTTCACGGCTCACGAGCGCCTGGGGAAGCGGTAGCCAGCCATGGCCGGACCGGAAAATTTCCTTTTCGTTCAGATACATAGACATTCATGCAGCGCGGTGCCCGCATCTGCCCCATTTTTGAGCAAAGCGCTGATCTGCCGAAGGCTTTCTCATGCGCGCAGAATGTGCTTGTATACCGGCGCTCAACGGCCCTGCCGACCGGACGGTCGGCGCCAGATGCAGGAATGACGATGCGGCGTATGTGTAAAGCTAGTCTTGTGGGAGTAAGACGGTGGTTTACGATTGGGATGGCGTCAGAACGAAGCGTTTGAAATTCTATAAGACGACAGCGGCCTGCCTGTTTGCAACGGCTGTTGCCGCGATCTCGTTCTTCGCGCTGGCTTCGCAGCTTCACAGTCTCGGCGGGTAATATTTGCCGGGCATCGCCCCAGCGGCGAACCCAGGATACAAAAACGGCGCAGCCTGGGGGCCACGCCGGTTTCATCAATTAGCAGGACATTGGCTCAGGCGAGCTTGGCAGCAAGCTTGGCAACGTGTGCGCCCTGGTAGCGCGCACCTTCGAGTTCGATCTCCGAAGGCTGGCGCGAGCCGTCGCCGTTGGTGATCGTCGAAGCGCCGTAGGGCGAACCGCCCTTGACTTCTTCGGTGCCCATCTGGCCCTGGAAGGCATAGGGAAGGCCGACATAGGCCATGCCGTGGTGCAGGAAGGTCGGAATGAAGCCGAGGATCGTCGTCTCCTGGCCGCCGTGCTGGGTGGCCGACGAGGTGAACATCGAGCCGACCTTGCCGACCAGCTTGCCTGCGAACCACAGGCCGCCGGTCTGATCCCAGAAATTGCGCATCTGCGAGGCGACCGTGCCGTAGCGGGTGCCGGCACCGACGATGATCGCGTCATAGTCTGCGAGTTCGTCGACCGTTGCGATCGGAGCCTTCTGGTCGAGCTTGTAGTAGGAAGCCTTGGCAACCTCTTCAGACACCAGTTCCGGAACGCGCTTGACGGTCACGTCGGCACCGGCGGACTTCGCGCCTTCGGCAATGGCATAGGCCATGGTTTCGATGTGGCCGTAAGCCGAATAGTAGAGAACGAGGACTTTTGCCATTTTCAAGCTCCGTCTGGGTTGATCTGCATTTAAACCGGCAACGGTTCTATCAGCGCGCCGGTCGTGGCGCAGCCCTTCCGGCAAGAACTCACTGTTCACTCAGCGGAGACGCGAAAGTGCTTGCTGTCTTATTTTTGTGATATTGCTTGCCGTTCGGCCGCATTTGCAAGCGGAGAAATCGGCGCTACCTATAGCGGACCCATTTCATTCCGGACGTTCTTCAATGACCAATCAGACCATCGTTACCGCCGCCATGCTCGCCATCGGCGACGAATTGCTTTCGGGCCGCACCAAGGACAAGAATATCGGCTATCTCGCCGATCTTATGACGCTGTCTGGCATCGACCTCAAGGAGGTCCGCATCGTTGCCGACGAGGAGGATGCGATCGTCGAAGCGCTGAATGCGCTGCGCGCCCGCTACGAATATGTCTTCACCTCCGGCGGCATCGGCCCGACCCATGACGACATCACGGCGGACGCGGTCTCCAAGGCGTTCGGCCTACCCTGCGAACACGATGCCAAGGCGATGTCCCTGCTTGGAGACATGTACAAGCGCCGCGAACTGGAATTTACCGAGGCGCGGCAGCGCATGGCGCGCATGCCGCGCGGTGCCGCCCATATCGACAATCCCGTCTCGACGGCACCGGGTTTCGTCATCGGCAATGTCTATGTGATGGCCGGGGTGCCGCAAGTGTTCCAGGCGATGATCGGCAATGTGCTGCCGACACTGAAGACCGGCGCCAAGGTCCTGTCTCTGGCGATCGCCTGCCCCTATGGCGAGGGCGATATCGGCACGCCGCTGGGGGCGATCCAGAAGGCGCATCCGGAAACCAGCATCGGCTCCTATCCACGTTATGTCGGCCAGAAATTTTCAACCGAGATCGTCGTGCGCGGCCGTGCGCAGGATGTCATCGATGCTGCAGGCAAGGATGTCGAGGCGATGATCGAGGATATCCGCAAGGCCAAGGAAATCGCCGAGAACCACTCGGCGGAAGCCTGACTCATGGCTCCTCTCCGTTCAAACCATTGATCTCAGTCAAGGAACCGCAACGCCGGCCAACGCATTCTTTTCATGCGGAAGTTCATTTCAGCCGCCCAAGGAGAATTTGATATGTCCTACAAAACCATACTCGCCATTCTCGATACTGCCGATAACAGCGGTGCCGTCGCCGATTTTGCGATGACGCTTGCTGCGGCCCACGGCGCCCATGTGATCGGGCTGCATGCCGAGACGATCTCGGCCGTGCCGCTGGTGGCGCCGATGGAGATCCCCGATCCCGTCGCGGTGCAAGCGCTGCAGGACATGGCACATTCGGAAACCGTCGAGGTGGAACGCATCTTCAAGCAGAAGGCGGCAGCAAGCGGCGTCTCCTTCGAGTGGCGCAGCTTCGCCACCTCGACCGGCTACGGCTCTGCGCCGCTGATCGAGACCGCCCGCAGCGCCGATCTCCTGATCGCCTCGCAGGCCGATCCGGCGCGTCCCTCGGACAGCCATGTCGATGTCGACAATTTCCTGTTCGAGAGCGGCCGCCCTGTCCTGATGATCCCCTACATCATCCGCACACCGAAACCGATCAAGCGGGTGCTGATCGCCTGGAACGGCTCCAAGGAGGCGGCACGCGCCACCTTCGATGCGCTGCCGATCCTCAAGGGTGCCGATGCGGTCGAAATCTTTTCCGTGGATCCTGTCGATACGGCAACGCAGAGCGCCGGTCTTGCCGGCGCCGATATCGCCGCCAGCCTTCTGCGCCACGGCGTCAAGGCGACGCTCGCGACCGCCGAAAGCGCCAGCAAGAGTGCGTCTGCGGTCATCGAGAACCGGCTGTCCGACAACAGCATCGACCTTCTCGTCATGGGCGCCTACACGCATTCCTGGCTCTGGCAGACGATCTTCGGCGGCACGACCAAGTCTCTGCTGCAGTCAATGACGGCGCTGACGCTGCTATCCCGTTGATGATCGCGCGCCGGGACTTGCGTTCCGGCCGCAAATGCCGCTATTTCAGACGACCGGTGACGGGCCCCGGCACTCATTCGCGCAGCTCCGGCTGCGCGATTTGCGTTTGTGGTCGCCCTGAGGTCGCCGGCGGTTTCCATCATTGCCGCGGAGCAGTCCCATGTCCCTTCCCGATAAAGCCTTTCCCGTTTCCTGGGACCAGTTTCACCGCGATGCGCGCGCGCTCGCCTGGCGGATCGCCGGATTGAACAAGGAATTCACCGGCATCGTCTGCATCACCCGCGGTGGCCTGGTTCCCGCGGCGATCATCTGCCGCGAGTTGAACATCCGCCTGATCGAGACGGTCTGCGTGGCCTCCTACCACGACTACGCCAACCAGGGCGATATGGTCGTCCTCAAGGGCATCGCCCCTGAGCTCCAGCAAAATGGCGGCGAAGGCATTCTCGTCATCGACGACCTGACCGACACCGGCAAGACGGCGGCCCAGGTGCGCGGCATGCTGCCGAAGGCGCATTTCGCCTGCGTCTACGCCAAGCCTCAGGGCGTGCCGACGGTCGATACCTTCGTAACAGAGGTCAGCCAGGACACGTGGATCTATTTCCCGTGGGATATGGGCTTCACCTATCAGGAACCGATTGCAAAAGGCCCGAAATAAACTTAAAGATGATAATATCTGAAGCAGCAGCCGCTGCGGGTATTGATTGTTATCTTAGTAATATTGCGAATGTATAGTGGATGCTCGGCAAGGGCATCCACAGTTTACCGGCATGAGGGCGCGCCGGAAAACCTGCCCCCACATACAATATCTGGGCAACGGCGTGTCATCTGGCGCGCAGCAAGGAAGGGCAATGCGCAACGGGGGTTGGGTTATCGCGGTCGTAGCTTCAGGGCTTTCGATCCTGCCGGCTTCCGTGCCTTCCCCTGCTCTTGCCGAACCGGCCTACGTCTCGGTCGTGCGCGAATATGTCGATGCGGTTGTCCGGCCGATGGTGAAGAACCAGATCGTCATGAAGGCGATCAAGGATCAGAACATCAAGTTCGGCGATGTCAGCAAGACCGATATCCAGGTGCTTGATTCCACCTACCGCGCCGAGGTCGAGACCGGCAGGTTCGAGATGATCGCCGCGCTGACGGCAAAACCCGTTTCGCGCTACCTCAAGGCCAAGCAGGACGGCTCGCAGGGCATCATCATCGAATTCTTCGTGACCGACAAGAACGGTTTGAATGTCGGCGAAAGCCGCCCGACAGTGGATTACTGGCAGGGTGACGAGAATAAATACCTGAAAACCTTCGCACGTGATTCGGACGAGGTCTTCATCGACCGCGCCGAGCGCGATGACGTGACGCAAATCCTTGAAACACAGGCAAGTTTCACGATCCGCGACGAGGCCGGCAAGGCGATCGGCATCGCTACCGTCACGATTGCACTGGACGCAATCTGAAACTTCTTCGCGTTTCGAATCGCCAGACCGATTTGGCGGCGAAACACCATCGCTAGATTTAAAATTTCGTGTTTTTTTGATGACATCGGTATCATCGGACGGCCTGGCCGCTCCAAGCCCTTGAAAAACAAGGCCTACAGCCTTTTCCCCAGTGTCCACAGCCCCATCCACAATATCTTGTGGTGAACGCTTCGTTAAAAACCACCCCTTGACGGAATCGCGTGTTTCAAACTTAATGTGATCCGATGTTGCGGCGGCAACTGGACCGGAAGTAACGAGGCCGGTTCCCTTCAAAATTCTAGCGTGGAATCAGGGCGTTGCATCCATGACGGATGACCGCTTGCTGGAGTCTCGCGCGCAGATTTTTGACCGCCCGGAAGCGACATTGGGGCTGGCGAAAAATAGCTGTTAATACTATATTTAGTGCTAGCAGCCATCATCACCACAATATACAGGAAAGACATCTCCGGATGGCATCCCTGTCACAATACGGAAACGAGAACTGGCTGCGCCCTTTCCGGCGCGCTGCCGGATGAGGAAACTTGCGCCTTGGTCATCGGGGACGGGCGCACAGATCAGAGGTTAGGCGACATGCGCATTGAACGGCGTTTCACGAAAGCGGAACAAGGTGCCTATGGGGAAATCGAATTCCGCAAGGCGACCAGCGAGATCAAGAACCCTGACGGTTCGATCGTCTTCCGCCTCGAGAACATCGATGTTCCCGCGCAATTCTCGCAGGTCGCGGCCGACATCCTGGCGCAGAAGTATTTCCGCAAGGCCGGCGTTCCTGCCCGCCTGAAGAAGGTCGAGGAAAACGACGTTCCGTCGTTCCTGTGGCGCTCGGTTGCCGATGAAGCCGCGCTGAAGGACCTGCCGAAGGAAGAGCAGTACGGTTCGGAAACCGACGCCCGTCAGGTCTTTGACCGCCTCGCCGGCACCTGGACCTACTGGGGCTGGAAGGGTGGCTACTTCTCCTCCGAGGAAGACGCCGCCGCCTTCAAGGATGAGCTCGCCTACATGCTCGCCACCCAGCGCGTTGCCCCGAACTCGCCGCAGTGGTTCAACACCGGCCTGCACTGGGCCTATGGCATCGACGGCCCCGGCCAGGGCCACTATTACGTCGATCCGTTCACCGGCAAGCTGACTAAGTCGAAGTCCGCCTACGAACATCCGCAGCCGCATGCCTGCTTCATCCAGTCCGTTGAAGACGACCTCGTCAACGAGGGCGGCATCATGGACCTCTGGGTTCGCGAAGCCCGTCTCTTCAAGTACGGTTCCGGCACCGGCTCCAACTTCTCGATGCTGCGCGGCGAAGGCGAAAAGCTTTCCGGCGGCGGCCGTTCCTCCGGCCTGATGAGCTTCCTGAAGATCGGCGACCGCGCTGCCGGCGCCATCAAGTCTGGCGGCACGACCCGCCGTGCGGCCAAGATGGTCGTCGTCGACATCGACCATCCGGATATCGAGAACTACATCAACTGGAAGGTCAAGGAAGAGCAGAAGGTTGCCGCTCTCGTCACCGGTTCCAAGGTTGTCGCCAAGCATCTGAAGGCGATCATGAAGGCCTGCGTCAATTGCGAGGCTGACAATGGCGATTGCTTCGACCCGAGCAAGAACCCTGCCCTGAAGCGCGAAATCCGCGCTGCCAAGAAGGACCAGGTTCCGGAAAACTATATCGGCCGCGTGATCCAGTTCGCCCGCCAGGGCTACACGGACATGGAATTCTCGACCTATGACACGGACTGGGATAGCGAAGCCTATCTCACCGTATCGGGCCAGAACTCCAACAACTCCGTCTCGATCAAGGACGACTTCCTGCGCGCTGTCGAAAATGACGGCGACTGGCACCTGACCGCCCGCAAGGACGGCAAGGTCATGAAGACGCTGAAGGCTCGCGACCTCTGGGAGTCGATCTCCTACGCCGCCTGGGCATCGGCCGATCCCGGCCTGCACTTCAACACGACGATGAACGACTGGCACACGTCGCCGGCCGGCGGCCAGATCCGCGGCTCAAACCCGTGCTCGGAATACATGTTCCTCGACGATACCGCCTGCAACCTTGCTTCGCTGAACCTGCTGCAGTTCAAGGACAAGGCAACGAAGCGCATCGACATCGCCGACTACGAACACGCCGTCCGCCTCTGGACCGTCGTTCTCGAAGTCTCCGTCATGATGGCGCAGTTCCCGTCGAAGCGGATTGCCGAACTCTCCTACGAATACCGCACGCTCGGCCTCGGCTACGCCAATATCGGCGGCCTACTGATGTCGACGGGTATTCCTTATGACAGCGCAGAAGGCCGCGCCATTGCCGGCTCGCTGACGGCGATCATGACCGGTATCTGCTACGCAACCTCGGCCGAAATGGCTGCCGAGCTCGGCCCGTTCCCTAACTTCGCCCCGAACCGCGAGAACATGCTGCGCGTCATGCGCAACCATCGCCGCGCCGCTTACGGCGAGACTTCGGGCTATGAGGCTCTGTCCGTCAACCCGGTCGCGCTGATCCATTCCGAAAACCCGGATCAGGATCTCGCAGCCCACGCCAAGAGCGCCTGGGACAAGGCTATCGAACTCGGCGAAAAGCACGGCTACCGCAACGCACAGGTCTCGGTCATCGCCCCAACAGGCACGATCGGCCTCGTCATGGACTGCGACACGACCGGCATCGAGCCCGACTTCGCGCTCGTCAAATTCAAGAAGCTCGCCGGCGGCGGCTACTTCAAGATCATCAACCGCGCCGTTCCGGATGCGCTGCGTTCGCTCGGCTATTCCGAAGCACAGATCGCCGAGATCGAAGCCTATGCTGTCGGCCACGGCAACCTGAACCAGGCACCCGCAATCAACCCCTCGACGCTGAAGGCCAAGGGCTTCACCGACGAGAAGGTCGAGGCCGTCAACGCCGCACTGAAGAGCGCCTTCGACATCAAGTTCGTCTTCAACCAGTGGACGCTCGGCACCGACTTCCTGAAGGGCACGCTGAAGGTCTCCGACGAGCAGCTCGCCGACATGAGCTTCAACCTGCTCGACCACATGGGCTTCACCAAGAAGGACATCGAGGCGGCAAACATCCACGTTTGCGGTGCGATGACGCTGGAAGGCGCGCCCTTCCTGAAGAACGAGCACCTGCCCGTCTTCGATTGCGCCAATCCCTGCGGCAAGATCGGCAAGCGTTATCTCTCGGTCGAGAGCCACATCCGCATGATGGCGGCCGCCCAGCCGTTCATCTCGGGCGCGATCTCCAAGACGATCAACATGCCGAACGATGCGACCGTCGAGGATTGCAAGAGCGCCTACATGCTCTCCTGGAAACTCGGCCTGAAGGCAAACGCCCTCTACCGTGACGGTTCCAAGCTGTCGCAGCCGCTGAACGCCTCGCTGATCGAAGACGAAGCCGACGAGGATGCACTCGAGGACCTGCTGCAGCAGCCGGTCGCGGCCCAGGCCGTCACTGTCACCGAGAAGATCATCGAGCGCGTCATCGAGCGTGTGACCCGCGAACGTGAAAAGCTGCCGAACCGCCGCCAGGGCTACACCCAGAAGGCAGCTGTCGGAGGCCACAAGGTCTATCTGCGCACCGGCGAATTCGGTGACGGCCGCCTCGGCGAAATCTTCATCGACATGCACAAGGAAGGCGCTGCTTTCCGTGCGATGATGAACAACTTCGCGATCGCCATCTCGCTCGGCCTGCAGTACGGCGTGCCGCTCGAGGAATATGTTGAAGCCTTCACCTTCACCAAGTTCGAGCCGGCCGGCATGGTCATCGGCAACGACGCGATCAAGAACGCCACGTCGATCCTCGACTACGTGTTCCGCGAACTCGCCGTCTCCTATCTCGGCCGCCACGACCTCGCGCATGTCGATACGTCGGACTTCTCGAACACGGCGCTCGGCAAGGGCATCCAGGAAGGCAAGACCAACCTCGTCTCGACCGGCTGGACCCGCGGCTACAAGCCGACCCTGGTTTCGAGCGGCGACCGTCAGGCGGCCGGCGAACCGAAGGGCACCGCAGCCGCCACTCCGGCCCGCGCCTCCTCCGGTGGCACGGTCACCGCCTTTGCGGGCTCTGCGGCCCGCAAGCTCGAGCCGGCCGTCGCCATCTCGACCTCCGAAATCGTCGCCTTCAAGCGCGACTACGAGGAACGCGCCAAGGAACTGGCCGAAGAGATCGCCGATGAAGTGATCGAGGAAATCGCGACGGAAAGCCAGCAGCAGGCGACCGCCCTGTTCTCCGACAAGGCCGCAGCCGATGCCGCGACCGCCAAGACGGAAGCCAAGAAGGTCGAAGCCGAACGCCGCGCCCGCTCCATCATGCAGGGCTACACGGGCAACATGTGCTCCGAGTGCCAGAACTTCACGATGGTCCGCAACGGCACCTGCGAGAAGTGCGACACGTGCGGCGCGACCAGCGGCTGCAGCTGATTGCTCGGCAGAGAGTGAATGTAAATCGGGGCGCTTCGGCGCCCCTTTTGTTTTTGGCGGCAGCGATCGCACAGTCTCAACCACCCGCCCTCGTCCTTCGAGGCTCCGGCTTCGCCTCCGCGCCTCAGGATGAGGGCTGATCGTTGGCGTCCGGCCGACGGCAGGCACTGGTGCGATCGAGTTGCTGAAGGCCCACCTCTCGCGACAGGCACAACACCCACTCCAGCCTCATCCTGAGGTGCGAAGCCCAAAGGGCGCAGCCTCGAAGGATCGGGGCTGGCCACCGGCGCTTCATCACCCGCCCCCATCCTTCGAGGCTCCGGCTTCGCCTCCGCACCTCAGGATGAGGGCTAGTCGTTGGCGTCCGGCCGACGGCGGGCACTGGTGCGATCGAGTTTGTTAGAGACGCTTCTTGCCGTGGGTGCAACACCCCCTCCAGCCTCATCCTGAGGTGCGAAGCCCGAAGGGCGAAGCCTCGAAGGATCGGGGCTGGCCGCTGATGCTGCATCACCCGCCCTCGTCCTTCGAGGCTCCGGCTTCGCCTGCGCACCTCAGGATGAGGGCTAGCCGTTGGCGTCCGGCCGACGGCAGGCACTGGTGCGATCGAGTTGCTGAAGGCTCACCTCTCGCCCCGCGCACGAAACCCACTCCAGCCTCATCCTGAGGTGCGAAGCCCAAAGGGCGTAGCCTCGAAGGATCGAGGCTGGCCACCGCCTTCACCTCACCGATACCGGCCCCGCTTCGACAGACCCGGCAGCGCCTCATAATCCAGCGCAATCAGCGCTTCCTTCTTGCGCCGCGACCAGCCCTTGATCTGCCGCTCGCGGGCAATGGCATCGATGATGCGGTCGTAGGTTTCGGTGAAGACCAGTTCGACGGGCAGGCGTTTGGCGGTGTAGCCGTCGTAGACCCCGGCGTTGTGCTCCCAGACGCGCGCTTCGATAGTCTGCTTCGTCAGCCCGGTATAGTAGGAGCCGTCGCGGCATCGCAGGATGTAGACGGTCACTTCCATGGATTGCTCCGGATGCCGATGGCTGACGCTACCATGGCGGGTGGCGGAGCTACAACCCGCCCTCGTCCTTCGAGGCTACTGCTTCGCCTCCGCGCCTCAGGATGAGGGCTGGTCGCTGGCGCCCGCCCGTTGATGCTCACCACCGTTGCGGGAGGCCTAGGCTCCTGTGTCATATGCAAGGCCCCCTCCAGCCTCATCCTGAGGTGCGAAGCCCGAAGGGCGCAGCCTCGAAGGACGGGGCTGGCCGCCACCCTTGCCACCCGCCGCCTTCATGCCATATGCAGACGTCGAAGACAGCCGGTTCAGTTGGGTAGGATCATGGACGAAAAACAATTCCTCGCGCTTTGCAAGAACGGCCAGTTCAAGGAAGCGCTGGCGCTGGCGAACGAAGGGCGTGAGGACCAGAAGTTTACGCCGAGCCGGTTCTCGATGGACAAGAAGACCAAAAGGCCGATCTTCTATCGCGGCAACAAGCGCGTCGAAGTCGATGAAAACGGCGAATGGCAGATTTCCAAGAATACGCATGATTGACCGCTTGCCGTGACCGGCGGCGCGCAAAGCGCATAGGCGAAACAGCCATTCTGGAATATCCTGATCGGACCAGAAACGGAGGATCGCGCCATGGCCTTCATTCACACTCCCGATGCATCCGCAAATGACAAGACGGCATCGATGTATGCCGCGGCGGAGGCGAGTTACGGTTATCTGCCGAACATGTACCGCGCCTTCGGGCACGGCCGGAAGTGATGGAGCACTGGGGTGCGCTGCTGTCGAGCATCCGCAGCCATATGACGCTGAGGCGCTACGAGCTGGTGACGCTTGCCGCCGCCAAGGAACTCAAATCCTCCTATTGCATGCTGGCGCATGGTTCCGTGCTGCTGCGCGAAGGCTTTACCAATGACGGGCTGGCGGCCACCGCCGACGGCGGCGAGAAGGCGCCCGTCGATGCTGCCGAGCGGACGATCATGGCGTTTGCCGCCAAGGTGGTGCGCGACGCCACCAGCGTAACCCGGCAGGATATCGATGCATTGAAGAAGCTCGGGCTCTCGGACGCCGAGATCTTCGACATCACGGCAGCGGCCGCCGCGCGCTGCTTCTTCGCGAAGATGCTCGATGGTCTCGGCGCCGCACCCGACCACGCCTATGCCGAACGGCTCGATCCCAATCTGCGCAAATCGCTGGCCATCGGCCGGCAGATCGACGGGCTCGTCTGACGCTGCAATCGGCCTCAGCCTTTGCACCACCCTCCGGCTGTGGCTGGTTCGTGGAACATGCGACTTTTCTCGCTTAGGTTCCCCGGATCACTCAACGCTGACGGGAGGGAATGATGGCTTACAGAAAGCGCAACGGCAAAGATACCTGGCATTGGTGCCGCAACTGCAGCAACTGGCCGATGTCAGACTATGATGAACGTCCAACGAAACCTGCTAGCGGCGAACTCTGCAACGAGTGTTTGGCGAAGGACAAAGCGGGAAGCTGCACCAAGTAAATCAGCCGGCTCTTCGCTTTGCTTATTGCAGGGAATCAAATGCGCCCCGAGGGCCACGAGACCCTGCTTAACAACATGAGTCATTCACCGCGCGGTCGCGCGGTGGCTGGATTCCTGTGACGAGCACAGGAATGAGGGAAGCGGCGGTTTCAAGCCCGCCGCCTTGCGAGCGCGATCACCACGACGCCGACGGCAGCGGCCAGGGCGCCCCAATAGATCCAGGGCGTCTGGTCGATCATGAAGCTCTCGGCGGGATAGGGGAAGTAGCCGCTGCCCTGCCCCATCCAGACGAGGCCGACAAGGATCAAGAGTATTCCGAGCACATAGGCGGCCTTGGTCATTGGCGGTCTCCTGCCCGCGTTACTGCTGCGGGCTGTCGGCGAAATGGCGCATGGCGAATTCGGCGATGCGCTGGTTTGACTTATCGGCATCCTCGAGCAGATGCGGGAAGAGCTGCCAGCCGTGGATCAGGCCGGGCCAGACTTCGAGCGTCACATCGACACCTGCCTGGCGGGCCCTGTCGGCAAGCCCCAGGCTGTCGTCGAGCAGCGTCTCGCTACTGGATACCTGCAGCAGCATCGGCGGCAGGCCGGAAAGATCGGCAAACAGCGGCGAGACGGCCGGATCCTGCGGCGCGGTGGCGCCGAGATAGGGCTTGGCGAGCGCATCGATCACCGCCTTGCTGATCACCGGATCGGCCGTGGCATTGGCCTGCATCGAGGCGCCGCCGGCGGAAAGATCGGAAACCGGGCTGATGGCGACGAAGGCGGCCGGCAGCTCGCGGCCCGCCGCCTTCTGCCGCAACACCGCCTCGAGCGCCAGGTTGGCGCCGGTGCCGTCTCCGGCGACGATGATATTGCCGCTTTCGTAGCCGTTTTCGAGCATCCAGCGATAGGCGGTCCTGATATCGTCGATCTGCGCCGGATAGCGGCCCTCCGGCAACAGACGATAATCGATCAGCAGCACATCGGAGGAAGCCGCCTTGGCGAGCGAGCCGGCCAGCAGCCGGTGCGTGCGCGGCGAGCCGCCGTGAAAACCGCCGCCATGGACGTAGAGAATGCCGCGGCGGCCAAGCGGATGGTGAAGCCGGGCCGGCCAGATGAGATCGGCCTCGACGCCATCGGCATCCATATGGCGGATCTGCACGCGGGTCGGTTCGGGATTGTCGGCCATGAAGCTGCGGAAGGCGGCGGCCCGCTTTTCCGGCGTTGCGGCCTCGGCGAAATGCTTCGTCCAGCGGGCGGCAAGCGTTTCCACCTCGGCTTTCGACTTGGCGCTCTGCGGTGGGATATCCGCGGCGATCGCAAGCCCAGCCAAGGCAGGCAGGAGCGCAAGCGCCAGAATGGCCGCCCTCATCGTCCTCGCCTGAGATATCAACCGGTCACGCATCCAACCCTCCGAAAACCGCGGCCGCCCTGCCCGATCATCGGACAGGACGGCCGCAGAAGTCAAAGGGTTGCTCGGGATTGCCCTCAGCTTTTCGGGAAGTCGGCGCCGATGCTGATATCCTTCCAGGCTTCGACGAGTGCCAGACGTTCGGCAAGCTTCCTGGTGACCGCATCATAGCCGAAAGCGCCGAGCACGAGATGGCGAGGCGCCTTCTCGACCTCGGTGATCTTGATCATTGCCTCGGCGGCGCGCACCGGATCGCCCGGCTGCTGGCCGCTATAGCCCGACGTCTGCTTCATGCGCCCGGCAGCGGTCTCGGCATAGTCGTCGATCTTGCTTTGCGTCTGGCGCAGCGATCGGCCTGCCCAATCGGTGCGGAACGGACCGGGCTCGACGCAGGTGACCTGGATGCCGAGAGCAGCAGTCTCCGCCGCCAGCGAATCCGAGAAGCCTTCGACGGCATGCTTGCTCGCCGAATAATAACCCGATGCCGGAAAGCCGATGAGACCGGCAACGGAGGTGATATTGATGACATGGCCGCGGCGGCGGGTACGCATGCCGGGAAGTACGGCGCGGCTCATGGCGAAGAGGCCGAAGACATTGGCTTCGAACTGATCGCGGATCTCCTGCTCGTCGCCTTCCTCGACCGATGACTGGTAGCCATAGCCGGCATTGTTGACGAGCACGTCGATGCGGCCGAAGCGCTGTTCGGCAGCCTCGACGGCGGAAGCGATCTGCCCCTTGTCGGTGACATCGAGGGCGATGGCCAGCGCATTGTCATGACCTTCGGCAAGATCGGCGACACGGGCCTTGTCGCGGGCTGTGACGATGGTCGGCCAGCCGCGCGCAATGGTGAGCTTGGCAAGCTCGCGGCCGAAGCCTGTCGAACAGCCGGTGATGAACCAGACGGGGGCGTTGTCTTGGGACATGGTCTATTCCTGATCTTTTGGGGAGTGCCCTGGAGGGCAAGAGGTAACAAGACCGATGTAGGGCAAAACGGCCGGATTTCCAGACCAGCCTACTCCGCCCGGATCGCCTCGATCAGTGCCCGGAAGCCGGCCGACATGTGGCGGCGGCTGGGATAATAGAGGTAGAGCGGCTCTTCGGGCTGGCACCAGTCATCGAGCACCTTGATCAGCCTGCCGGCGGCGACATGCTCGGCGACGCGGTTTTCCCAGACATAGGCGAGAGCGACGCCGCCCAGCGCAGCCTGGGTCATCAGTTCGTGGTCGTCGAGCGATAGCGGCCCGTTCGGATGGAAGGTGACGGCCTGGCCGTCGCGTTCGAAATCCCAGGGGTAGCGCACGCCGGACGGATACATGTTCTGGATACAGAGATGGCGCTTCAGATCATGCGGCGTCAGTGGTTTCGGACGATGCTCGAAATAGGCGGGCGAGCCGACGACGACGAGGCGCAGGCGCGGGCGGATGCGTAGCGCAATCATCCCCTCGGTGACGCGCTCGCCGAAGCGGATCCCGGCATCGAAGCCTTCCTCGACGATATCGACCAGCCGGTCCGTGGCGCTGATCTCCAGCTGCAGATTGGGGTTCTTCGACAACAACGGGCCGATGATGTGACCAATCACGAAGGGCGCAATCGAATTGGCGACGTTGAGGCGCACCTTGCCGAAGGGCGTGTCGCGGAACTGGTTCAGCGCATCGAGCGCCGAGCTGATCTCTCCGAAGGCGGGATCGAGGTGGGATTTCAAGAGTTCGCCGGCCTGGGTCAGCGATACGCTGCGGGTCGTGCGGTTGAGCAGGCGGATGCCGATCCGCTCCTCGAGATTGAGCACGGCATGGCTGATCGCCGAAGCCGTCACGCCCCTCTCCTCGCCCGCCTTGCGAAAGCTGAGATGCCGGGCAACGGCGGCGAAGGCTGCCATTTCGGAGAGATCGGTCGCACGCATTGATGAATCTCACTCAGCATAATTCGGAAAATAACAAATCTTATGCATGAGCGGCTTTCAGGTCAAATTCTCCTCACCGGCACAGAGAGACCGGCACCCAACGAAGAGAGATTTGAAAGGAACGCGTCATGAAAGTCTGGTTCATCACTGGTGCATCGCGAGGCTTCGGCGCGCTGATGACCAAGGAAGCCCTTGCCGCAGGCGATGCCGTCGTTGCCACCGCCCGCAATCCGAAAACCGTCATCGATGCCATCGGCGACCATCCCAATCTGCTCGCCGCCGCACTCGATGTCACCGATGAGCGACAGGCGCAGGAAGCGGCGGCAGCGGCCGTCCAGCACTTCGGCCGTATCGACATTCTTGTCAACAATGCCGGCTACGGGCTGCTCGGCGCCGTCGAGGAGGCGACCGCCGAGGAGATCGAGAGGATCTATGCGACCAATGTCTTCGGTCTATTGAAGGTCACCCGTGCGGTGCTGCCCCATATGCGCCGCCAGCGCTCGGGTCACATCCTGAATTTCTCGTCGATCGGCGGCTATGCAGGTTACCCCGGCTGGGGTGTCTACGGCTCGACGAAGTTCGCTGTGGAAGGCCTGTCGGAATCGCTGGCGACCGAGGTCGAGCCCTTCGGCATCAAGGTGACGATCGTCGAGCCCGGTTTCTTCCGCACCGATTTCCTGGCGGACAACTCGCTGTCGATCAGCCCCGCCTCGATCCCCGACTATGTGGGAACGCCGGCCGGCAACATGCGGGACTTCGCGGCAAGCGCCAATCATGCACAGCCCGGCGATCCCTTGAAATTCGCGGCCGGCATCGTGACGCTCGCCAATGCCGAAAACCCGCCGCTGCGCATGCCCTTCGGCAGCGATACGGTCGCCAAGCTCGGCGAGAAGAATGCTTTCGTCGAGCAGGAGCTTTCGATCTGGCGCGAGCTCGCCGTCTCGACCGACTTCACTGCCTGAGCCGAACTTTATCGCCAAAACGCCGCCCGCGCATTGCGGGCGGCGTTTTCGTGTCTCAGGCGATATCGATCACCAGCTTGCCGTTGGCCTGACGCTCCTCGATCAGGCGGTGCGCTTCGGCGGTTTCCTCAAGCGTGAAGCGGCGGGCGTCGAGGCGCGGGGCGAGCTTGCCGGCTTCCGCGAGCCTGGTTGCTTCCTGCATGATCTCGCCGTGATGCTCGCGGCCCTCGCCGGTCAGGAGCGGCAGCAGCGTGAATACGCCGGAATAACTGGCAGCCTTGAAGGAGAGCGGCGCCAGTGCATGCGTGCCCCAGCCAAGGCTGGTCACCACATGGCCGAAGCGCTTGACGGCCTTGAAGGCGGCATCGAGCCCTGCCCCGCCTACTGTGTCATAGACGAGATCGAAGCCCTTGCCGCCGGTATATCGGGCGACATAGTCCTCGACGCTTTCGGCGGTGTGGTCGATCGGGGTCGCGCCGAGACCGCGGATATAATCGGCCTTGGAGGCGCCATCGGCAGCGTAGACGTCCGCGCCAAATGCCCTGGCGATCTGAACCGCGACATGGCCGACACCACCGGCGCCGCCGAGGACCAGAACCGTCTGGCCGGATTTCACGGCGGCGCGATCGACAAGGCCTTCCCAGGCGGTGATGAAGACCAGCGGCAGGGCGGCGGCCTCGCGCATCGTCAGGTTCGCGGGCTTGATCGCCAGCAGGCGGGCATCGACCGCGGCGAATTCCGCCAGCGAGCCCTGCACGCCGCCGACGCCGCCGGTCATGCCGTAGACTTCGTCGCCGGGGCGGAAGCCCGAAACGCCCTCACCGACCTCTTCGACGACACCGGCCATGTCGATGCCGAGAATGGCAGGCAGCGGCTGCCGGGCGTGGTCCGCGGCACCGGCGCGGATCTTGGTGTCGAGCGGGTTGACGCCGCTCGCCTTGATGCGGACGAGGACTTCGCCGGCACCCGGCTTCGGACGGGCGATCTCGGCCAGCCGGAACGGTACATTGTAGTTTTCAAGGATCAGGGCTTTCATCGTGCTCATGTCGGTCACTCCGTTTTCGATGACCGGATGATCTACCCAACACGATTGAATGAGAATCAAAGATATCGCATGATCGCCATTCATTATTGAATGAGGCTATCATGGAATGGAGCGACGTCAGGATCTTTCTCGCGATCGCCCGCGAGGGAACGCTGGGTGCCGCTGCGCGTAAGCTCGGTCAGACGCAGCCGACCATGGGGCGGCGGCTGAAGGCGCTGGAGGCGGCGACCGGCCACATGCTGTTCCAGCGAACGGCTGACGGCTTCGTCCTGACCGACGAGGGCAGCGTCGTCCTGCAGCATGCGTTGAGGATGGAGGAAGAGGCCGTTGCCCTGGAGCGGCAGCTGCAGGGCAGCACGCGATCGCTCGAAGGCATGCTGCGGATTTCGTGCTCCGATTGGTTCGGCCTTCACATGCTGACGCCTGCACTGGCCGAATTCTCGCAGGCGCATCCGAAGGTCTCGGTCGAGTTGCTGACCGATGCGCGGCTGCTCAACCTTTCCCGGCGCGAGGCCGATCTGGTATTCCGCATCCGGCCGTTCACCGAACCCGAGGTGATCTCACGCAAGCTGATGCATATCGGCTACGGGCTTTACGTTGCGGAAGGCACGCCTCACCCAACGGCAGGCGACGGCAGCGGCTTTGCCATCGTCACCATGGACGAGGCCTTTGCCGAGATGCCCGATGTGCATTGGGTGACGCGGACCTTCCCGAAGGCGTCGATCACCATGCGCAGCAACAATCGCGATGTGCAGGCAGCGCTTTGTGCCCGCGGCGCGGGGATGGCCGTTCTGCCGCGGCCGCTCGGCGATCATTTTCCGGGATTGGAGCGCGTCGAAGTGCTTGAGGCGCCGCCGGCGCGCGATACGTTCCTCGGCTATCACCGGGATCTGAAGCGGCTGCCGCGGCTGAGGGCATTCATGGATGTGGTGATCAGCCGGCTGGCTCCAGCCGGCTGATCGAAGCGCAGCGACTTACTGCAGTGTGCGCGTCGGGATCGCCTGGGCGGCAACGCCCGGAGCGGCTGCCGGAACTCCGGCGCCGTCGAGGCCGGTCGCCACGACGGAGACACGGAACTTGCCGTCGAGATTGCGGTCGAAGATCGCGCCGACGACGATGTCGGCATCGTCCTGAACCTCGTCGCGGATGCGGCTTGCGGCTTCGTCGACTTCGAACAGCGTCATGTCGGAGCCGCCGGAAATCGAGATCAGCACGCCCTTGGCGCCCTTCATCGAGATATCGTCGAGCAGCGGGTTGGCGATGGCAGCCTCAGCCGCCTTCATCGCACGGCTCTCGCCGGCCGCCTCGCCCGTTCCCATCATCGCCCGGCCCATGCCGCGCATGACGGACTTGACGTCCGCAAAGTCGAGATTGATCAGACCTTCCTTGACGATCAGGTCGGTGATGCAGCCGACACCGGCATAGAGAACGCGGTCGGCGGTCATGAAGGCATCGGCGAAGGTGGTTTTCGCATCGGCGATGCGGAACAGGTTCTGGTTCGGGATGACGATGACGGTATCGGCCGCCTGGCGCAGCGCCTCGATGCCGAGTTCGGCCATCTTCATGCGACGGTTGCCTTCGAAGGTGAAGGGCTTGGTGACAACACCGACGGTCAGGATGCCCGCCTGGCGCGCCGCGTGGGCGATGACGGGTGCCGCACCAGTGCCGGTGCCGCCGCCCATGCCGGCGGTGACGAAGCACATGTGCGAGCCGGCCAGGTGATCCATGATCTCGTCGATCGATTCCTCGGCAGCGGCGTGGCCGACTTCCGGCAGCGAACCGGCACCGAGACCTTCCGTTACGTGCGCACCGAGCTGGATGCGGCGCGACGCCTTCGAGGTGGCGAGCACCTGCGCATCGGTATTGGCGGCGATGAAGTCGACGCCCTCAAGATTTTCAGCGATCATGTTGTTGATCGCGTTGCCGCCGCCGCCGCCGACGCCGATGACAGTAATACGCGGCCGCAGTCCCGAAATGCCGCTCTTGGCGTCGCTCATCGCACTCTCCTTTGATGCCTCTTGTCTGCCCCCGCCCTCGTTGCGGTACAGCGAATCGAGCGTCAGGTTATGGCCGCAAGAAGGCAGAGGCAGGGCGAAAGAACAAGATGCAGCCGGTCCGAAATAAAATCCGGAACATTTTTCACTGCCGCGCATTATGACGGATTCATGTCACCATCTAAACGGAGAGGAGAAACGCTGAAATGCCTAGCATTGCCGCAAGCCAGACCGTCGCCCCGCCGCACGATCATGTCCTGACAGTCCAGGAGGCGCTTGAGCCGCTGTTCCTGGCGCTCGAGCAGGAAGTCGAGGTCAAGATGGTGGCCGCAGCCCTACGCGCCGGCTGGTCAGCCGAAGATGCGGTGGCTGCCATCGACGAGCTGCGACGCAACGAACTCGTCGAACCTCCGGCCACCCATTAATTTGATGGCCCGCGAAAAATTGTCATTCGCCATTGCGCGCGAATGACCTAAGTCTAGCGCGACACTTCATGTTCGCGGAGCCTCCCCATGTCCTTCAAATCGATCTGCGTTTACGGCGCCGGTGCGCTTGGCGGCGCCATCGCGGCAAAGCTCGCCGCTGCCGGTAGCGACGTGACCATCTCTGCCGTCGCCCGTGGCGCCCATCTGAAGAGCATCCGCGAAAATGGCCTGAAGCTCTTCGAAGCCGGCGCCGAAAAGCCGATCAAGGTGGAGATCACCGCGACCGACGATCCCACCAGCCTGCCCAAGCAGGACCTGATCATCACCGGCCTCAAGGGCCACCAGCTCGGCGATGCGGCCGAAGGCATTGCCAGCCTTCTGAAAGACGGCACGCGGGTGATGATGATCCTGAACGGCATTCCCTGGTGGTACTTCCATCGCGACAGCCAGAGCCCGCATGCCGAGCTGCAGTTCGAGGAGCTCGATCCGGCCGGGCGCCTGTGGCGGCTGATCGGACCGGAGCGCGTCATCGGCTGCGTTGCCATGCAGGGCGCCGAAGTCGTTAATCCCGGCGAGATCCAGCTGTCCAATAACGGCCGCTATATTCTCGGCGAGCCCTCCGGCGAGATGAGCGATGATCTCGAAGGCATCAAGGCACTGCTGACCGGCGCCGGGCTGAATATCTCCACGACGCCACGCATCCGCGACGACATCTGGAACAAGCTCACCGGCAATGCGGCCTTCAATCCGCTCAGCGCGCTGACGCGGGCGCTGATGACCGACATCATGGCCGACCCGGCGCTTTACGACATGGTCGGCAAGATCATGAACGAAGTGCGCGCCGTCGGCACGGCGCTCGGCGCGAAATTTTCGATCACCATCGAGGAGCGTCTCGAACAATCCCGCCATATCGGTCCCGTCAGAACCTCGATGCTGCAGGATCTGCTGGCGGGCAAGGCACTGGAGATCGTGCCTCTGAGCGGCATGGTGGTGGCGCTTGGCCGGCTTGCCTCGGTGCCCACGCCGGTCTCCGAGACCGTGCTGGCGCTCACCTCCCAGCTCGACATCGAGAACCGCCGCCGCGGCTAGCCTCCGCTACTTATGCTTTTCATATATGGCGGATGACGGCCCGGAATGGATTTCCTACGGCCCGCAGGCTTAGCCTTGCCGGGAATGCAGAGGTAATCCCATGCGAGACGTCATGCCTGCCAATCCACTTCCAGACCGCCCACGCCGCGGTGTCCACCCGCGCGTCATGCGCGAACGCCGCACGGCGCAGGTGCTGATGGTGTTCGGCATCATCCTTGCCTGCGTCGAGCTTTACGTCATCCTCGGCTGGATGTGAGCGAGCCCGATGCGACGCAATGTTTCGCCGCGCCTTTCCGGCGCGATCACCCCCATCGTCACGCCTTTCCGGCGCGGCGCCGTCGATATAGCCGGATTTGAGCGGTTGGTGGAATGGCAGATCGCCAGCGGCATCGGCGGTCTGGCGGTCTGCACGGTCACAGGTGAAGGCCCTGCTCTCTGCGATGCGGAGCGCGACCTTGTGCTCTCTACAGTCCTGCGCGTTGCCGATGATCGCGTGCCCGTTCTCGCCGCTACCGGCACGAATGGCACGGCAAGTACCATCGCGCTCACAAAGCGTGCCAAAGCGCTCGGCGCGAGCGCTGCACTGGTCACCGTTCCCTATTATTCAAAGCCGGGCCAGAAGGGCATCCTGTGGCACTTCGAGCAAGTTGCCTCGGCGAGCACACTGCCCTTGATCATCTCGAGCGATCCCGGCCGCACCGCTTCGCCGCTGCTGCCCTCGACCCTCGATGCACTGTCGCAGACCGGCACGATCTTCGGCCTTCTCGATGCCGCTGGCGACATCGGCACACTCGCGCCTTACCGCGACCGGCTTCATCTCTTCACCGGCAACGCGGCGACGGCGCCGGCCTTCATCGCCTGCGGCGGAGACGGCATCATCGCACCGGCCGCCAATGTGCTGCCCAAGCTCGTAACCTCGCTGCAGCATGCGTCTGCCTGCGGAAACCTTCCCGCTGCTCTCATTTTGGCGGACCGCCTTGCGCCGCTCGCCGAAGCGATCGGCGATGGCGATCCTGCCAGCATCAAATTCGCGCTCAGTGCCTTCCCCGGCATCCCCGCTGATGTGCGCCTGCCGCTGGTCCCCGCTGAGCAGACCGTGCAGGAGGCGATCTGTGCGGCCCTGCAGGGCTGCGCGCCTTCTGCGCGCCAAGCGCTATCCCTATGAGATTTTTATAGTTTCTGTCCTGGCGGCGAATGGAACGCCAACCGCGCTCACCGTAGATTTCCAGTGCCAGTCCGCAACGCCCCAAGGCAGATGCGGGAAACCTTCGAAAGGACATATCGATGTCACGACTTTCTTCCGGCGCGTCCGCCGATCCGCTTCAACGCAACAACGCGCCCGCCCGCTTCACCATCGGCAGGAACGGGCGCGGACAGTGGATCGTTGCCGACCGCGACGGACTGGTCGGCGGCCTCTTCATCAACGAGGCCGCCGCCCTGCATTTCGCCGCAACGGAATGCAATCACAACCCGGCCGACATCTGCCGTGCCGCCGAGGGAACGCTAACGGAGTTCGGCGGCTTTACGGGCGAGGAAGCGCGGCTGCATTGAGGCCGCAGGCTCCCGTTGTACCAAGACGGGAGCCTTCCGCTGAGGCTGCCAAACGCTTCTTTAACTGGCGAAGACTAAGATCGGCGATCAGACAACAGCCAGTTTTCGAGACCGATGTGCAAGCCGAATTTCCGCTTCAAGCATTACGACCTTCATGAGCAGCGTGCCGGCACGATTGTCGAGGTGGCGCTCAATGCGGTGAACAACGTTCGCCTGATGACGGCGCCGCAATTCTTGCGTTTCACCGAAGTTCTCGATTTCAAGTATATCGGTGGCGTCGCCAAGAAATCGCCGGTCAGGCTGGCGATCCCGGAAAGCGGGCACTGGCACCTGATCGTCGACATGGAGGGCCATCACGGCCTGGCGGAATCCGCCGTCAAGATCATTGCCGCACCGGGCGCCCAGAAGAAGGCCTCCTGAGGTCACCGCACGGCGGCATCAGCGCGGATTGCGCTCTTTCCTGAGCTTCGACCACCATTCCAGCCGCTTGCGAATCTCCCGCTCGAAGCCGCGCTCCGGCGGATCATAGAAGGTCTTGCGGCCCATCTTTTCCGGGAAGTAATCCTGGCCTGAAAAGGCATCGGGCTCGTCGTGATCGTAACGATAGCCCTCGTTGTAGCCTTCATCCTTCATCAGCTTGGTCGGCGCATTGAGGATATGCTTCGGCGGCAGCAGCGAACCGTTCTGCTTGGCAGCGATCGTTGCCGCCTTGAAGGCGGTATAGACGGCGTTGGATTTCGGCGCCGTCGCCAGGTAGACGCAGGCCTGCGCCAGCGCCAGCTCGCCTTCCGGTGAGCCGAGATAATCGTAGGCATCCTTGGCGGCATTGCAGATAACGAGCGCCTGCGGGTCGGCGAGGCCGATATCCTCAACGGCCATCCGCACGAGACGGCGGCCGAGGTAGAGCGGGTCTTCGCCGGCATCGAACATGCGCGCCAGATAGTAGAGCGCCGCATCCGGATCCGAACCTCGGACCGATTTGTGAAGCGCCGAAATCAGATTGTAGTGACCATCCTGCGCCTTGTCGTAGACCGGCGCCCGGCGCTGCACGATGCGCGTCAGCCCCTCGGTATCGAAGACTTCCTCAGGGCGCGCGGCGCGCCAGACCTCTTCGGCGAGCGTCAGCACGGCGCGGCCGTCACCATCGGCCATGCGCAGCAGGCTGGCGCGGGCGTCGTCGGTCAGCGGCAACGGCTTCTGTTCGGCCGCTTCGGCGCGCTTCAGCAATTCGCTGAGGCTTTCCTCGTCATGTGACTTGAAGGTCAGCACGCGGGCGCGCGACAGAAGAGCGGCGTTGAGCTCGAAGGACGGGTTTTCGGTGGTGGCGCCGACGAGGATGACGGTGCCGTCTTCCATCACCGGCAGGAAGCTATCCTGCTGGGCGCGATTGAAGCGATGGATCTCGTCAACGAAGAGCAGCGTCTGGCGGCCATCCATGCGGCGCAGCCGCGCGGTCTCGAACACCTTCTTCAGATCGGCGACGCCGGAAAAGATCGCCGAAATCTGCTCGAAGGCCAGGCCCGCCTCGCCGGACAGCAGCCGCGCCACCGTCGTCTTGCCGGTGCCGGGCGGTCCCCAGAAGATCATCGAACCGAGCGATCCGCTCTCGATCATGCGGCGGAGAACGCCGTCCTCGCCGGTCAGGTGTCCCTGCCCTGCGACGTCTGACAGCGTCTGCGGCCTCAACCGATCGGCAAGAGGCCGCCGGCTGGCGACCTCATCGGGAATGCGCGGTGCGAAGAGATCATCACTCATCTGAAGAACTGCCTGATCCTCTGGCCGTCACGCTCGATCTCTACCCGCCAGAGCCCCGCATCGTCAGAGGCGATCTGCGACAGCTGCTCGGTGGTCTGCACCGGCGTTCCGTTGATCGCAACGATGATATCCTTCGGCTCGAAACCGAGACGGGCGGCCGGCGTTCCATCCTTGACCTCGGCGACGACGACGCCGGTCGATTCCGTCGGCATGCGCAGCTCGTCGGCAACGCGGGGCGACAGGTTCTCGACGACGGTGCCCGTAAACGGCGTACGGCCGCCGATTGTGCGCTGGTCACGCGGCGAGGTTTCCGGGGCTCGGTCGAGCTTCAGCGCCACCTGCTGCTCGCCGCCGTTTTCGACAACACCAAGCTTGACGGTATTGCCGAGGCCGGCCGTCGTCAGGCGATAGAGAAGCGCGTCGGGATGCTCGACCGCAATGCCGTCGACCGAGGTTACGATCTCGCCCGCCTTCAGACCCGCCTTCTGCGCCGGGCTTCCGTCGTTGACCTTGACGATCAGCGCGCCGCGGGCCTTGTCGAGACCGAGCGCCTCGGCGACTTCGGAGGTGACAGCGTCGAAGGTGGCGCCGACATAGGGACGTTCGAAGGATTTCACGCCGGCATCGGCCGAGGTCAGGAACACCTTCACCAGATTGGCAGGGATCGCAAAGCCGATACCGTTCGAACCGCCGCCGCGCGAGAAGATCGCGGTGTTGATGCCGATCAGCTCGCCCTTCATGTTCATCAGCGCGCCGCCGGAATTGCCGGGGTTGATCGAGGCATCGGTCTGGATGAAGAAGCCGAACTCGTTCTTGACGATCTGGTTGCGGGCGAGCGCCGAGACGATGCCCGAGGTCACCGTCTGGCCGACACCGAAGGGATTGCCGATGGCGAGCACGAGATCACCGACCTCGACGGCATCCGAATTGCCGATCGGCAGAACCGGGAAATTGGCCTTGGTGTCGATCTTCAGCACCGCGAGATCGAGACGATCGTCACGCAGCACGACCTTGCAGGGAAACTCACGCCCGTCCGACAGCGCAACCTTGATATCGTCGGCACCTTCGATGACGTGGTTGTTGGTGACGACGGTGCCGTTCGCCTCGACGATGACGCCGGAGCCGAGCGAGGACTGCTTCTCCGAACGGTTCGGCATCTGCTGGCCGAAGAACTGCTCGAAGAAGGGATCACCGGCAAAGGGGGACTGCCGCTGCACGGTCTTTTCGGCATAGACGTTCACGACGGCGCCCGAGGTCTGCTTGACCAGCGGCGCGAAGGACAGCTGCATTTGCATCTGGCTCTGCGGTACGGTTTTCGCGTCCTCGGCATGCGCGCCGAGCGGCAGGAGTACCGCGAGCGCAAAAAGCGGAACGAACGAACGTTTCAACAGGCCTAGCATTGGAATCCCTTCTGAAATGCTTCCGGATCAGTGTTGTAGCGCCGGACGCTAGAAAGGAAAGAGGGCGGAAGCATGGAAGATTCCACCCGTCTGGCGATGCCATCAGCCTTGCGAGTTTGATTCAGCAAAGCCCGATATGGAATTGATCGGCAAGGCAAAAGGCCTCACCCGGCGAACGCGGTGAAACGCCGCCTCGCCTCCAGACCTCAGAAGGCAACCTCGATGTTCTGACGATCCTGGGCGATCACCCGGCAGGCGGTCTCGAAACCCTCGCCCTTGATCACCAGAATGAATTCCGGCGGGATCCCGGCCGAGTTTGAAACCGACAGGCCGGCGCTGTCGGCACCCAGCGACTTGATGGTGCAGTCGATGGTCGAGCGGCGGTCGTTGAACAGGATCGAGCCCGCCTTCAGCACGCGCCGCCTGTCGCCTGCCGAACTTTCGGACCGGATGGAATTCCACGAGACGCAGCGATCCCGCCCGCTGTTCTTGGCGTGGTACATGGCGGCATCGGCCTGGGCGAGCAGCGTCTCGATATCCTTGGTGACGATCGACATGGAGGAAATGCCGAAGCTCGCGGTGACCGACAGCGCTCCGAAGCCCCCCTGAATCAGCTGGGCGGCAATCGCCGACCGCATCTTTTCGGCAGCAGCGGTCGCTCCCTCGCGGTCGATATGCGGCAGCACGATGCAGAATTCCTCGCCGCCGAGGCGGCCGAACAGATCGCCCGCCCGCAGATTGGCCTTGCAGGTCGCGGCCACGGCGCGCAGCACCTGATCGCCTGCCGCATGGCCATGGGTATCGTTGACGCTCTTGAAGCGGTCGATATCGAGAACGATGGCGGAGAGATTGTGCTGGTGGCGGACCGCCAGCGAGATCAGCTGGTCGGCCTCCTGCTTGAAGGCCCGCCGGGTCAAGGCTTCCGTCAGGCTGTCGGTCGCGGCCGACTGCAGCAGTTCGATACGGTCCATCGCCGCGCCAGCAAGTTCCTCCAGGATGGCGAGATCACGGGCACCGAAGGAGCGCGGCCGGCGATCGATGGCGCAGACCGTTCCGATGATATGCCCGGCCTTGGTCATCAGCGGCACGCCGGCGTAGAAGCGGACATGGCTTTCGCCTGTCACCGCCGGGTGCTGCGCAAAACGTGGATCCCTGGTGGTATCCTGAACGATGACCGGCTCTTCGTAATCGACGACATAGCGGCAGAACGTGTCCTCGCGCGGTACCTCATCGCCGGCAAAGCCGGAGCAGGCCTGGTACCATTGCCGGTGCGCATCGATGAGCGAGACCAGGCCGATATCGATCGCGAAGATCTGCTTGATCAGCCGGACGATGCGATCGAAACCCTCGTCCCGCGGCGCATCGAGAAGATCGAGCTGCTCCAGCGCCGCCAGGCGCTCCATTTCCCGCTTCCGTACGTCTGCGGAAGACTTACCGAATGCACGTGCAACAGCCATTGCCGCATTGCTCCTCAACCGACCGAGATAGCGATGCATCCCATAGATTGATGAAGAAATCGGATATATTGCATTTGCCGAATCCTTGATATTCCGATCGACAGGGTTCGAGAAACCAAGGGCCCGCCTGCGATTTCGATTCAGGAAATGCACCTATGCAATTGATCGGCAAGGCAAAAGCCTGGGCGAAAGCACTGAAGCGCGACGTTACGGCACTGTGGCTTGCGGCCCGCGATCCGCGTGTGCCATGGGCTGCAAAAGCGGTCGCCGCCGCCGTGGCCGCCTACGCGCTGTCACCCGTCGATCTCATTCCGGATTTCATACCGGTGCTTGGCTATCTCGACGATCTGATCATCGTGCCGCTTGGTATCATGCTGGCCATCAGGCTCATCCCTCAGCCTGTCATTGCCGAGCTCCGCCAGCAGGCTGCTGAACGTTCGGGCAGGCCGGTCAGCCGTGCCGGATTGATTTTCATCCTTGCCGTATGGGCCTGCTGCATCATCTTTCTGATCCGGGCGTTCCTTTGAGCGCCACAACGGAAACAGGATATAGCCCGCATGAAAGCAGCCATCGCCGCCCTCGCCTTCCTGACTGCCACAGCAAGCGTCCCGCTCGCCCATGCTGCCAGCTTCGATTGCGATGCCAAGGAGCTGAAGCCCGACGAGAAGGCGATCTGCGACAGCCGGGCGCTCAACGACGCCGACGTCAAGATGGTGACGACCTTCGACCTGCTTTCCGGCCTGCTGGCCATGGGCTCGCGCGGCACGCTGCAGGACGAGCAGACAGCGTGGCTGAAGAAGCGCCAGGAATGCCAAGCGGACGCTGCCTGCATCAAGGCCGCCTATGACGAGCGGCTGAAGCAGCTTGGCGAGACCTACAAAAATATCAACCGGCCGCTTTAATAGTTAGCCGCCGAGCTGCTCCCGGATTGCCGACATCACCGCGGCAAGCGCGGCGTCCGGTAGCTTGCCTATCCTGTCGATCTGCGATGTCTCGACGGTAGCGATCTTTGCCGGTCGAACGACCGAAGGCGCCGGCAGGCCTGCCGCTTGATGATCGTCGATTGCGACATCTCCGGGCCACGGCCGATTTTCGGCCGAGGTGATCATGACAGCCCAGACGAGAGCATTGTTCTCGCCGAGCGACCCGGCGGAAACGACGAGCGCCGGACGGCGCTGGCGCGTATCGCGGTCAGTATAGGGAAACGGCACTCGTACGATGTCGCCCTGCTCAAAGGTCGGCATAGGCCTTCCGATCAGCTTCGCTATCCCATTCCGAGAAGGTTGCAAAAGGGTCGTCGGAGAGCGGTTCGGCAGCGCGGGATATCATAACGCGATTGTCGGGCTCGAGCGTATAGACGATGGAATCGCCCTCCTTCAGACGCAACGCAGAGCGTACGGCCTGCGGGATCGTCGTCTGAGCCTTGCTGGTCATCTTGCTTGTGATCATCGCTCACCTCGACATCAATGTAAGGAAAATCCTTACATCTTTCAATCGCCATGCTTCAGGGGCATGAAACAAAAAAAGCAGCTGACTCTTCATCAGCTGCTTTCAAGCTCGATCAAACCGGATCGGTTTATTCCGGCAGGATGCGCACGGCGCCGCGGTCGGCGCTGGTGGCGAAGGCTGCATAGGCTTTCAGCGCCGTCGTGACGTTGCGCTTGCGGACTTCGGCCGGGCGCCAGCCCTTGGCTTCCTGTTCGGCGCGGCGCGTTGCCAGTTCGGCGTCGCTGACGCGTAGGCTGATGGTGCGGTTCGGGATGTCGATGTCGATCATGTCGCCCGGCTGCACGAGGCCGATCGTGCCGCCGTTTGCGGCTTCCGGCGAAGCATGGCCGATCGACAGACCCGATGTGCCGCCCGAGAAGCGGCCGTCGGTGATCAGGGCGCAGGCCTTGCCGAGGCCCTTCGACTTCAGATAGCTGGTCGGATAGAGCATTTCCTGCATGCCCGGTCCGCCCTTGGGACCTTCGTAGCGGATGACGACAACATCGCCGGCAACCACTTCGTTCGCCAGAATGCTCTTCACGGCCGCGTCCTGGCTCTCATAGACCTTGGCCGGACCGGAGAATTTCAGGATCGATTCATCGACGCCTGCGGTCTTCACGATGCAGCCGTCGAGCGCCAGATTGCCCTTCAGAACGGCGAGACCGCCATCCTTCGAGAACGGGTGCTGGGCGTCGCGGATGACGCCCTTCTCGCGGTCGAGATCGAGGTCGTCCCAGCGGGCGCTCTGGCTGAAGGCGGTCTGGGTCGGCACGCCGCCAGGTGCGGCGCTGAAGAGCTTCAGGGCGGCCGGATTGTCGGTGACGGCGATATCCCACTGCGCCAGCGCATCGCCAAGCGTTGGGGAATGAACCGTCGGGAGGCCGGCATTGATCAGGCCGGCGCGGTTCAGTTCGCCGAGGATCGCCATGATGCCGCCGGCACGGTGGACATCTTCCATATGCACGTCGGATTTGGCCGGTGCGACCTTCGACAGGCACGGGACACGGCGCGACAGCCGATCGATGTCTTCCATGGTGAAGTCGATCTCGCCCTCGTGGGCGGCGGCCAGAATGTGAAGAACGGTGTTGGTCGAGCCGCCCATGGCGATATCGAGCGCCATGGCGTTTTCGAAGGCGCCCTTGCTGGCGATGGTGCGCGGCAGTGCCGTTGCATCGTCCTGCTCGTAATAGCGCCGTGCCAGTTCGACAACCTTGCGGCCGGCTTCCAAGAAAAGTTCCTTGCGGTCGGAATGGGTTGCCAGCGTCGAGCCGTTGCCGGGCAGCGACAGGCCGAGCGCTTCGGTCAGGCAGTTCATCGAGTTGGCGGTAAACATGCCGGAGCACGAACCGCAGGTCGGACAGGCCGAGCGCTCGATGACCTTGACATCCTCGTCGGACACCTTGTCGTCGGCAGCCGCGACCATGGCATCGACGAGGTCGAGCGCGTGGGTCTTGCCATTGAGAACCACCTTGCCGGCCTCCATCGGGCCGCCGGAGACGAAGACCGTCGGGATGTTGAGGCGCAGCGATGCCATCAGCATGCCGGGGGTGATCTTGTCGCAGTTGGAGATGCAAACCATTGCGTCGGCGCAATGGGCATTGACCATATATTCGACGCTGTCGGCGATCAGCTCGCGCGACGGCAGCGAATAGAGCATGCCGTCATGGCCCATGGCGATGCCGTCATCGACGGCGATGGTGTTGAATTCCTTGGCGACGCCGCCGACCGCTTCGATTTCGCGGGCGACGAGCTGGCCAAGATCCTTCAGGTGGACGTGGCCGGGCACGAACTGCGTGAACGAGTTCACCACCGCAATGATCGGCTTGCCGAAATCGCTGTCCTTCATGCCCGTGGCGCGCCAAAGGCCGCGCGCGCCCGCCATGTTGCGGCCGTGGGTCGTGGTTCTCGAACGATAGGCTGGCATCGGTGTTTTCCTCAAAGTGCCGGATTTATCTGCGATATAGGGCGGCAAAGCTCTCTGCTGGCCGGCGATCGCCGTATTTTGGAATTGTCCTAATCCAATCGGCCGGGGCTGTCACTACCGGCAAGGGCAAATCCGGTACGGCGCACACGGCGTCCATCAGGCATTTACGGCGCGGAACGGCCTTTTGTTACAGGCTATTCCTTCACATCCGAACACAAAAAATTGGCTTTCCGTCCGGCCGGTTCAAGGCCTAGACACTAATCTGGAAACGCCGATCATGCGTTTGAAGAGATATTTGGGCCACCCCCAGCCCAGGAGGTTTTTGATGCCGACCTATCGTTTTCCGAAAATCCGCTCGTCGGAGATCACGCCGCACAGCGCCTATTTGCGCCGCCGCGAGTTTCTCGGCGCCGCAACACTCGGCGCCATGGCGCTCTACGGCGCCGGGAAGGCGAGTGCGGCAGCCCTCGACGCCATCGACAGCAAATATACGGTCGACGAGAAGACGACGCCGATCAAGGACGTGACCACCTACAACAATTTCTATGAGTTCGGCCTCGACAAGGGCGATCCGGCAGATCTGTCGGGTGACTTCAAGCCCCTGCCCTGGACCGTCAAGGTCGACGGCATGGTCAACAAGCCCGGCACTTTCGATCTCGACGCATTGATGAAGGAATTCCCGATCGAAAGCCGCACCTACCGGATGCGTTGCGTCGAGGCGTGGTCGATGGTCATCCCCTGGGACGGCTTCCCGCTTACCGCCCTGCTGAACAAGGTGGAGCCGCAGGGAAGCGCCAAATATGTGGCCTTCGAAACTGTCGTGCGCCCGGAAGAAATGCCGGGCCAGAAGGGCCTCTTCCAGTCGCTGGAATGGCCCTATGTCGAGGGCCTGCGTCTCGACGAAGCCATGCATCCGCTGACGCTGCTTGCCGTCGGTCTCTATGGCCAGACGCTGCCCAACCAGAATGGCGCGCCGATCCGCCTCGTGGTGCCGTGGAAATATGGTTTCAAGGGCATCAAGTCTATCGTCCGCATCTCGCTGACCGACAAGGAGCCGAAGAACACCTGGCAGGTGACCAATGCGCAGGAATACGGCTTCTATGCCAATGTGAACCCGGCGGTCGATCATCCACGCTGGAGCCAGGCCACCGAACGGCGCATTGGCGAGAGCGGCTTTTTCGGCGCGAGCCGTCATCCGACGCTGCCCTTCAACGGCTATGCCGATGATGTTGCGAGCCTCTATTCCGGCATGGATCTCAGGGCGAACTTCTGATGGCTGGTTTCTCGTTCAGCCTGCCAAAGCGCTGGCAGCCGGCTTCAGTCTGGGCGCTCTATGCCGTCGGCCTGCTGCCGGCAGTCTGGACCTTCTATCTCGGCGCCACCGATCAGCTCGGCGCCGATCCGGTCAAGACCTTCGAGCTGTTTCTCGGGCTCTGGACCATCCGTTTCCTGATCCTGACGCTGGCGGTCTCGCCGGCGCGCGATCTTTTCGGCTGGAACTGGCTGCGCTATCGCCGCGCGCTCGGCCTGCTGACCTTCTATTACGCGGTGATGCATTTCACCGTTTACATGGTGCTCGACCAGGCGATGGATATCTCCGCTGTCATCGACGACGTCCTGAAGCGGCCGTTCATCATGTTCGGCATGGCGGGCCTTGCCCTGCTCATCCCGCTCGCCGTCACATCGAACAATCTCTCGATCCGCAAGATGGGCATGAGATGGATCTGGCTGCACAAGCTGATCTACATCATTGCTGCTGCCGGCGCCCTGCATTTCGCCCTGTCGACGAAAATCCTCGACCTCGAGCAATATGTTTATGTCGGCCTGATCATCCTGATGATCCTCTACCGCTCCTGGCGCCCGATCGCCAAAAGCCGCAAACGCGCCGCACAGGGGCGCCAGCGAGAGCAGGCTGCGGCGACGGTCTAGTCGCACTACGGTTTATTCCGTTCGGCGATGCAGTGTCGCTCTCGAAAGCGGTGGTCTGTTTCAGCCACCACAAACGAAAACAGCCGGGCTTTGCAGCCCGGCTGTTTTGCTTCCGGAGAACCGGAAAGAATTAGGCAGCTTCGGCCTCAGCGGCTTCGGCTTCGACGCGGGCCTTGTCGGCTGCGCCCTTGGCGTTGACGTCGCGGTCAACGAACTCGACGACTGCGAGAGCAGCGTTGTCGCCCTGGCGGAAGCCAGCCTTCATGATACGCAGGTAGCCGCCGTTGCGGGTGGCGTAGCGCGTTGCGATCGCATCGAACAGCTTCGAAACGACGGCGGTGTCGCGGATCTGCGAGATCGCCTGACGGCGAGCGTGCAGGTCGCCGCGCTTGCCGAGGGTGACGAGCTTTTCAACGATCGGACGGATTTCCTTTGCCTTCGGCAGGGTGGTCACGATCTGCTCATGCAGGATGAGCGAAGCCGCCATGTTGGCAAACATTGCCTTGCGGTGGCTGGCAGTTCTGTTCAGCTTGCGGCCGGCTTTTGCGTGGCGCATTGCTATTCTCCTTTGATGCAGGGCTCCTCGCTTCTAGCGGGCCTGCCGTTTCCTGGCACATACAGGCGATCTGCCTGCTGTTTGACTGGGAAAGGCAGCCTCAGAGCCTGCCTTTTTGGTTCTTAATACTGGTCTTCGTAACGCTTTGCGAGATCTTCGATGTTCTCGGGCGGCCATGCCGGCACTTCCATGCCGAGGTGCAGGCCCATGGAAGCGAGAACTTCCTTGATTTCGTTCAGCGACTTGCGACCAAAGTTCGGGGTGCGGAGCATTTCTGCTTCGGTCTTCTGAATGAGGTCGCCGATGTAGACGATGTTGTCGTTCTTCAGGCAGTTTGCCGAGCGAACAGACAGTTCCAGTTCGTCCACCTTCTTGAGGAGCGCCGGGTTGAAGGCCAGTTCGGTGACGGCTTCTTCCTCGGTTTCCTTCTGCGGCTCGTCGAAGTTGACGAACACGCCAAGCTGATCCTGGAGAATGCGGGCCGCGAATGCGACTGCATCTTCACCGGAAATCGAACCATCGGTTTCGATGGTCATGTTCAGCTTGTCGTAGTCGAGAACCTGTCCTTCACGGGTGTTTTCCACCTTGTAGGACACCTTCTTGACCGGCGAATACAGGCTGTCGACCGGAATGAGACCGATCGGAGCATCTTCCGCACGATTGCGCTCGGCCGGAACATAGCCCTTGCCGTTGTTGACGGTGAATTCCATGCGGATTTCGGCGCCCTCGTCGAGCGTGCAGATCACATGCTCGGGGTTGAGGATTTCGATGTCGCCGACCGTCTGGATATCGCCAGCCGTAACAACGCCCGGGCCCTGCTTACGCACGACCATGCGCTTTGCGTCGTCGCCATCCATCTTGATGGCGATTTCCTTGATGTTGAGCACGATGTCCGTAACGTCTTCGCGGACGCCCGGGATCGAGGAGAATTCATGCAGCACGCCATCGATCTGCACGGCCGTAACAGCGGCACCGCGCAGCGACGACAGCAG
>Ga0209129_1000112_pt1 | contig 148742 bp, 128 predicted proteins | sample AraplaMF_Col_mMS_FD_184257 | JGI IMG/M metagenome (GOLD analysis project Ga0209129, IMG submission 184257) | Arabidopsis root microbial communities from the University of North Carolina, USA - plate scrape MF_Col_mMS (SPAdes) (version 3) | ecosystem: Host-associated > Plants > Roots >... | reverse complement strand
GGTCGGGGTTGCCGCGGTAGATCATGCGGAAGAGGCGGGTGTCCCCGCCCACGGCGCTGCGGCCGTGGGCGGGGGTGGCGGCCTCGAAGCCGACTACCGAGCCGGACAGCCGGGAGGCCTGCCACAGGGCCATGCTTCCGATGCTGCCCAGCCCGATGACTGCGAGTTTTCCGTCGGTCATGTCTTTAGAGCACTTTCTCGAGGAAGGCCCGGGTGCGGGCTTCCTTGGGGTTGCCAAGGACTTCGCGGGCGTCGCCGCGTTCGATGACGTAGCCCTCGTCCATGAAGAGCAGGGAGTCGGAGACCTCGCGGGCGAAGCCCATTTCGTGGGTGACGACCACCATGGTCATGCCCTTCTTGGCCAGGTCCTTCATGACGGCAAGGACTTCGCCGACCTTTTCGGGGTCCAGGGCCGAGGTGGGTTCGTCGAAGAGCATGATCTCCGGGTCCATGGCCAGGGACCGGGCGATCGCCACGCGCTGCTGCTGTCCGCCGGAGAGCTGGGCGGGGTACTTGAACCCGTGGCCGTCGAGTCCGACGCTTGCCAACAGTTCGTCCGCACGCGCGGCAGCCTTCTTCTTGTCCTCGCCCTTGACCAGGACGGGGCCGGACATGACGTTTTCCTGGGCGGTCATGTTCGGAAAGAGGTTGAACTGCTGGAAGACCATCCCCACCCGGGTGCGCTGCTGGGCCAGCTTCTTCCTGCTCAGGGCGTGGTAGGCAGTTTCGGTTTCCTGGTAGCCGAAGGTTTCGCCGTTGACCTTCAAGACTCCGAGGTCCACGGTCTCCAGGCCATTGATACAGCGCAGGAGGGTGGACTTGCCGGAGCCGGACGGGCCGATGATGCAGCAGACTTCGCCGCTGGCGACATCCAGGTCGATGTTCTGCAGGACCGTCTTGTGTCCGAAGGATTTGCGGATTCCGCGGGCGTGAATGGTGCCGTCGGTGCTCATCGTGCAGCGCCTTCCGGTTGGGCAACCCGCTTGGCCTTGCGGGGCAGCGTGGAGGTTGCGCGGGCGTATCGTTTCTCGAGCTGGGACTGCGGGTAGCTCAGCAGCAGGGTCATCACCAGGTACCAGAGGCTGGCGACGATCAGCAGCGGAATGGTTTCGTAGGTGCGGGCGTAAATCAGCTGGGCGCTTTGGAGCAGTTCCGCGACGCCGAGCACGCTGACCAGGGAGGTTTCCTTGAACATGCCGATGAACTGGTTGCCGGTGGCCGGGATGATCGAGGGCATCGCCTGCGGGATGATGACCTTGCGCATCCGCATTCCGGCGCTCATGCCCAGGGAGTCGGCGGCCTCAATCTGTCCCTTGCCGACGGCGGAGAATCCGCCGCGGATGATCTCGGCCATGTACGCGGCCTGGTTGAGGGTCAGGCCCACCAGTGCTGCGGTGATCGGGCCCATGATCGCGTTCGTGTCCACGGCCGTGCCGATGTCCGTGAACGGGATCCCGATCCTCAGGTCCGGGTAGAGCGCGGAGATGTTGAACCAGAAGATCAGCTGGACCAGCACCGGGGTGCCGCGGAACAAGGTGAGGTAGAGGCCGGCGGCGATGGACACCGGCTTCACGTGCGAGGCCCTCATGACCGCGAGGGCAAGGCCAAGCAGAGTTCCCAGCGCCATGCTCGCAACCGTCAGGAAGACAGTGAGCATCAGACCGCGCAGGATCGATTCGGCGAAGAAGTACTTTCCGACGATGCCCCATTTGAAGTTGGGGTTGGTCAGGACCGAAGCGAGGATTCCGAGGCCTACAAGAATGCTCAGGACCCATCCGGCGTACTCAGTGGGAGTCCGAAGCCGGAGCCGCGGCTTGAGGGCTGAATCGATCCCACCCATCGTAGCTTCACTTCCTTTGCTGATAGCGGTGACCATGGAGGCGCCGCCTAGTTAAGCTTGGCGTCGGTGATGGCGCCGGACTCAAGACCCCAGGTATCGAGGGACTTCTTGTACTCGGGGGTTTCCAAGACGGACTGGATGGCGGCCTGCAAGGCCGGGGTCAGCGGCGAGCCCTTCTTCAGGCCGATGGCCGTCACGTCGCTCGAGCCGACATTGACCCGGCCGAGGAGGGTAAAGGAGTCAGGCTGCTGCTTCGCGGCCCATCCAAGTGCGGTGGTGTCGTAAAGGATGCCGTCGATCCGCTTGGAATGCAGCTGGGTCAGGGCTTCCTGGACGTTGGGCAGCGTGACGGCGCTGATCGCCGGCTTTCCCTTCGAGGTGCAGGTCTGCTCCGAGAGGGCGGGCAGGCGCTTGAGCTGGCCGGTCGAGCCCTGGGTGACTGCGATGTTCTTGCCGCAGAGGTTGTCCATGCTGAGGTTCAGCGGGTTGCCCGCGGCCACGGCAACGGAGCTGCCGGCCTTGAAGTAGTCGATCATATCGAGCACTGCCAGGCGTTCATCGGTCTTGGACATGGTCGTGGCGGTGAAGTCGTAGCGGCCGCCGTCGATGCCCGGGACAATGGTGTCGAACTTCGTGTCCTCGAACTTCAGCTTCAGGCCCAGCTTCTTTGCGATGAGCCGCGCGATGTCCGGGTTCAAGCCGATCGGCGTCTGGTTGTCCTCTGCGAGGAAGGTCGTCGGCGGGTAGTGCAGGTCCATTGCGACCGTGAGTTCGCCCTTGTCCTTGTAGGACTGGGGAAGCAGACTGACAGCCTTGGCATCGGGCTGGATGCCCGCCGAGATATCCGCGGTATTCGAGCTTTGCGAATCCTGCGTCGCGGCAGCGCTGCAGGCGCTCAGGGCCACCAGCGCCGCAAGCCCGGTAGCGGCAATCTGGATCTTGCTCATTGTCTTCATGGTGCTTCCCTTCAAGAATGGGTTTCAGGTGAAGTTGATTCCGCAGAACGAGCGAGCGTTTCGCGAGGAGACCCGGGTGGCGTCCTTGTCCATTCGGGTTGGTCGCGGCGGTTGGGGAGGGGATCGGTTCAAGTACTGTGATGCGGATCTCGTTCTGCGTCCAACCCCAATGCAACTCCTGAAATCGCAGATTGTCAACAATCGACGATAATGAAATTGCTGGCATGCTGTTTAGGCCACCGCCGGGCACAACTGTTGACAATCTACAATTTGGGAGCCTACAGTCAAAGCATCGGGTTCTCGACGCCCAGAATCCCCTGCCTGCACGAATTGATAGAGGACGGCGGACCTCCGGACGTCCCGCAAAAGTCATCTAGGAACGGACGAACTATGGCAACCACCAACTCCCGGCCCAAGTACATCTCTTTTGATATCTATGGCACCCTGATCAACTTCGATATCGATCCCACCACGCGCCGCCTGCTGGATGGCCGCCTTCCCGAAGAAGAATGGCCTGCGTTCAAGAAGGTGTTCCGCGGATACCGCTTCGATGAGGTCTGTGGCGCCTACAAGCCCTACGAGCAGATCCTCCAGGACTCCTTTGACCGCGTGTGCAAGTACTGGGGCATTGAGTCGAACGAGGACGCAGGCGCACAGTTCGCCGAAGCCGTCCGCGGCTGGGTTGCCCACGAGGACGTGCCGGCCCCGCTGAAGCTCATGGGTGACAACTACAAGCTGGTGGCCCTGTCCAACGCAGACGACAGCTTCCTGGACATCAGCATTCCCAAGCTCGGCGCAAACTTCCACGCCGTGTTCACCGCCGAGCAGGCACAGGCCTACAAGCCGCGCTACCAGGCCTTCGAGTACATGCTCGACACCCTGAACGCCAAGCCGGAGGACTTCCTGCACATCTCCTCGCACACCCGCTACGACGTGCACCCGATGCACGACATGGGCTTCCGCAACCTCTGGCTGCTGGACCGTGGCTATGACCCCATTGGCCCGGGCTACGACCTCAATGTTGCCAAGTCCCTGGACGAGATCAACAAGCACCTCGGTCTCTAGACCGACTTCGAGGCGAAAGGCCATTCCGTGAAACTTGTCCCTTACTGGCTGGACACAGCCGAGCCTTCCGGCGACTACCGCAGCACCCCGGTGCCGGAAAACGTCGACGTCGCGATTATCGGTGCCGGCTTCACCGGCCTTTCCGCTGCGCTTGAGTTTGCCCAGCAGGGCGCGAGCGTCGCAGTCTTCGAGCGCCACACCGTGGGCTGGGGCGCGTCCGGCCGCAACGGCGGCATGGCCACCACCGGCTTGGCCATCGGCTTCAGCACGGCGGTCAAGCGCTACGGGGTGCCCCGCGCTGTGGAGATGTTCCGTGAGTACAACGACGCGATCGACAGCATCGAGAAGCTGGTCCATGACCACGCCATCGATTGCGACTTCAACCGCTTCGGAAAGCTTTCGCTGGCCTACCACGACTCGCACAATGACGGCTTCAAGAAGTCCCAGGAACTGCTGGCCAAGCACGTCGACCACTACGTCACTCTCATCCCGAAGGCCGACATCCACAGCGAGATCGGCACCGACTTCTACAAGGGAGCAATGCTCGACCCGATGGGAGCGGGACTCCATGTCGGTAAGTTCGCCCATGGCCTCGCAGGGGCAGCCGCAACGGCAGGCGCAGTGGTCTGCGAAAACGCCGGAGTGACCGAGCTCAAGCGGATCAACGGCACCGTGCACGACGTACACACCACGCGCGGCATCACCCGGGCCAAGCAGGTCCTGGTCGCCACCAGCGGCTACACCGGCAGCATCACCCCGTGGATGCAGCGCCGCGTGATCCCCGTGGGCAGCTTCATCATCGTCACCGAGCCGCTGCCCGAGGACGTCGTGAACCGCATCCTGCCAAACCGGCGGATGGCCTCGGACAGCAAGATGCTCACGTACTACTTCCGCATCACGCCCGACAACCGGCTCCTCTTCGGCGGGCGGGCGCGGTTTGCGCTGTCCAGCCCGGACTCGGACGTCAAGAGCGCCGAGATCCTGCGCAAGGCGATGCTGGAGCTCTTCCCGTACCTGTCCAACGCCAAGGTGGATTACATCTGGGGCGGGCTCGTGGACCTGTCGATGGACCAGATGGTCCACGCCGGCGTGCACGACGGGCTCTTCTACTCGCTCAACTACAGCGGCCACGGTGTCCAGATGGCGGCCCACATGGGCAAGCGGATGGCGCATTACATGGGCGGCGACAAGAGCGCCAATGTGTGGGAAGACCTGAAGAACCCGCCTGTGCCCGGCCACTTTGGTCCGCCGTGGTTCCTGCCCTTCATCGGTGCAGCAGCGAAGATTATCGACCGGATCAAGTAGCTCCTTAGACTAGCTGGCCAGTCGGGACCGGCTGGCCAGCTTTCCACTCACCCTTTACACCGCCTAGCCAAGGGATCACATGTTGCCATCAACAATCCTCGATGACGCGCGCCCTGAATCAGGAGACAGCCGCGTAGAAGTTGCCAATCTTCCCGGAGGTGCCTTCCTCGAAGGACAATGGCAAACCGCCGGGATGACCCTTGAGGTCGCGGATCCCCAGGACGGTTTGGTGGTGGGGCACGTCTGCGTCTCCACGGCGGAGGACGTGAAGCGTGCCATCGGCCATATCCACCGCCACTTGCAGTTTGCGGACTGGCCGTTGCGGGCCAGGCGCGAGGCGCTGGAGAAGGCTTCCCGGATGCTGGGAGAGCAGGCTGAACGCTTCGCTGCCATCATCGCGGCGGAGAGCAGCAAGACAATCGTCGAAGCTGAGCGCGAGGTGCGCCGCTGCATGGAAACCCTGCGGTTGTCCGCAGCCGCGGCGGAAGAACTGGCAGGGGAGACCCTGGCCTTTGAGGACAGCCTGGCCACGGGAAACAAGATCGGCTGGTACAGCCGCAAGCCGGTGGGCATCATCGCGGCGATCACGCCGTTCAATGACCCGCTGAACCTGGTGGCGCACAAACTCGGACCCGCCCTGATCGGCGGCAACGGCGTCGTGCTGAAGCCCTCCGGGCGGACCCCGTTGAGCGGACTGGCGCTGGTGCAGCTCTTGCTGGAGTCCGGAGTTCCGTCGGCGCGGATCGCGGCTGTCATCAGCGGTCCCGGCGTCTCCGAAGCGCTGATCACGGACGAACGGGTGGACCTGATTTCCTTTACGGGCGGCCCGGTCACCGCCGACCGCATCGCCGCCGCAGCGGGCGCGAAGAAGATCCTGTCCGAACTCGGGGGAAACAACGCCACGATTGTGTGCCCTGACGCCGATCCCGAAACCGCGGCCGAAGCGATCGTGGCGGGCGCGTTCGGAGTGGCCGGGCAGAACTGCCTGTCAGTCCAGCGCGTGTACGTCCACATTTCCCTCTTCAATGACGTCTTGGCCCATGTAGTCCGCGGCACCAAGTCGCTGAAGACCGGACCCAAGCTTGACCGCGTCACCGACGTCGGACCCATGATTTCCGAGACCGAGGCCCGCCGCGTGGAGGAATGGGTCGCAGAAGCCACCGCGGCAGGGGCCACCCTCCACGCGGGCGGCAAGCGCCGGGGTGCCTACTACGAGCCGACGGTCCTGACTGACGTGCCCTCGAAATGCCGGGTCATCCGGGACGAAGTCTTCGGTCCCGTGGTGAGCATCCTGCCGTTCATCGAGGTGCAGGACGCCATCTACGCAGCCAACAACTCCGACTACGGCCTGCAGGCTGGCGTGTTCACCCGGTCCATCGACCAGGCCTTGGCGATCGCGGACAAACTGCACGTCGGCGCCGTCGTCATCAACGAGACCAGTGACCTCCGGATTGACTCGATGCCATTCGGGGGCTTCAAGAAGTCCGGCGTCGGACGCGAAGGCGTCCGGCACGCCGTCCGCGAAATGACTGAACCCAAAAACACGATCATCAACCTCGGCGAACCACCGCGGTAACCGACGGCCCAACGGAGAGCCCATGAACATCCATAACATCGCGGTCATAGCAGGCGACGGCATCGGCAAGGAAGTTGTCCCGGCGGCAATCGCTTGCCTGGAACGCATCGCAGCCATCCACGCGCTTACCCTGAATTTCACCCACTTCGACTGGGGCTCCGACTACTACAAGCAGCATGGCCGGATGATGCCGGTGGATGGCTTGGAGCAGCTGGCCCCGCATGATGCCATCTTCCTCGGCGCGGTGGGCTCCCCGGACGTTCCGGACACCGAATCGCTGTGGGGCCTGCTGATCCCGATCCGCCGGGAGTTCCAGCAGTACATCAACCTTCGTCCGATCAAGACCCTCGACGGCGTGGCCTCGCCGCTGGCGGCCAAGGATCCGATTGACATCCTGATCGTCCGGGAGAACAACGAGGGCGAGTATTCGGAGGTCGGCGGGCGGATGTACCAGGGCCTGCCGCATGAAAGTGCCGTGCAGGAAACGATCTTCACCCGCTTGGGCGTTTCGCGGGCCGCCAACTTCGCGGCGTCGGTGGCGGCCGGTCGCAGCGCCAGGCTGACGTCTGCGACGAAGAGCAACGGCATCATCCACACCATGCCTTTCTGGGACGAGGTGGTGGAGCAGACTGTCCGGGAGAGCTTCCCGGGCGTGACTGTCACCCACGAACTGGTGGACGCACTGGCCGCGCATTTGGTCCTGAAGCCATGGACCCTGGACGTCATCGTCGCCTCCAACCTGCTCGGGGACATCCTCTCCGACCTGGGGAGTGCAGTCACCGGGTCCATCGGCCTTGCGCCGAGTGCCAACCTGAACCCGGAGCGGCACTTCCCGTCCCTTTTCGAGCCCGTCCATGGGTCGGCGCCGGACATCGCAGGCAAGGGACTGGCCAACCCGGTGGGCCAGATCTGGTCCGGCGCGATGATGCTGGAGCACCTCGGCCATCCCGAAGCCGCTGCCCACCTGCAGGGGGCGTTCGAGTCCGCCCTCCGGGACGGTCACGGAACCCGCGACGTCGGCGGGACGTCGTCGACGTCGGAATTCACGGCCGCTGTCCTCACGGCGATCGACGCACTGGCGGCCGAGCAGCAGCCGGTTTCAGGGATCGCGGCGCCGTGACGGGCGCCGGGGAGGGCACTGGGCGCCCGATCGTCGCCGTCTTTTACCGGGAGGCGTTGCCGCCGCGGCTGGCAGAGATCGAGAAGCTGTCCGAAGTCCGTCTGACCAAGGCGGACGGACTGGCGAAGGCACTGGACGGCGCGGATGTGCTGTATCAATGGCATTCGTTTTCCCCGGCACTTAAAGAGAACTGGGCCGCTGCGTCCTCGCTGCGGTGGGTGCACGTCACCGCCGCCGGCGTCAGCCAGTTGATGTTCGATGAGCTGGTGGCGAGCGAGGTTAGCTACACCAATTCCCGCGGAGTCCTGAGCACGGCGATTGCGGAGTTCGCGCTGGGCTTTGTGCTGGACCTGGCGAAGGGTGCCCAAGCGTCATTCCGCCTGCAACAGGAACAGCGATGGCAGCACAGGACCAGCCTGAAGGTCCAAGGGCGCTCGGCGCTGATTGTTGGCACAGGCTCCATCGGCAGGGAAACCGCCCGCCTGTTCCGCGCCGTCGGAATGGACGTCAGCGGTGCCGCCCGGCTGGCCCGCCAGGGTGATGCGGACTTCGACCGCGTCCACTCCTCCCGTGAGCTTTCCCGGGTGGTCCACGACTACGACTATGTAGTTCTTGCCGCGCCCCTGACCAACGACACCAGGCGACTCGTTGATGCGGAGGTCCTGGCGGCCATGAAGCCGTCGGCTTGCCTGATCAACGTGGGCCGCGGCGAGCTGGTCGATACCGACGCCCTGGTCGAGGCCCTTGCCTCGGGTTCCATCGCCGGGGCTGCCCTTGACGTGGTGCATCCTGAGCCGCTGCCGGCCGGCCATCCTCTCTGGAGCATGGAAAACGTCATCATCACGCCGCACATGTGCGGCGACACCGAAGGTTATCTCGACGACCTGGGCAAGCTCTTTGTCGACAACCTAGAGCGGTACTGCGAGGGCCAGCCACTGGAAAACGTCGTCGACAAAGCCCTTGGCTTCGTCCCGGCCCCAGAACCATCCCAGGCTTCCTCCACAGACTGGACTAGGCACTGAGGAATCCCATGACCATTACCGCAAAGGCCTTTCTGGCCCTCTCTCCCACGGCGCCTCTTCAGCCGGGCACCATCGAACGCCGCGAACCGTGTGAATTCGAGGTGCGGATCGCCATCAAATTCACGGGCATATGCCACTCCGATATCCATACGGCCCGGGGCGATTGGGCTGGTGTCCGGTACCCGGTGGTCGTTGGGCATGAGATTGCCGGCGTTGTTGATGCGGTGGGCGCCGGGGTGACCCGCCATGCAGTGGGCGATCGCGTCGGCGTGGGCTGTTTTGTGGACTCGTGCCGGGAATGCGCCAACTGCCTGGCGGGGGAGGAGCAACACTGCCTCGAGGGATCGACAAGCACCTACAACTCCGTGGGCCGGGACGGACAAGCGACGGCGGGCGGTTACAGTACCAGCATCGTTGTGGATGAGAACTTTGTGCTGGCTATTCCCGACGGAATTACGCTCGAAGCCGCCGCGCCGCTGCTCTGTGCCGGCATCACGATGTTCTCCCCGCTGCGCAACTGGGGAGCCGGGCCGGGGAAGCGCGTGGCCATTATCGGCATGGGCGGGCTGGGGCACATGGGTGTCAAGATTGCCGCGGCCCTCGGTGCCGACGTCACGGTCCTCAGCCAGTCGCTGAGGAAGAAGGACGACGCGCTGGGCATGGGAGCGCGGGACTATTACGCCACGTCCGACCCCGCTGCCTTCAACGCGCTAAGGAACAGTTTCGACCTGATCATCAACACAGTCTCCGCTGACCTCGACGTGGAGGAATACCTGTCCCTGCTTGCCGTCGGAGGCACCATGGTGATGGTCGGGCTGCCGCCCAAGCCACTGGCCTTGCGTACATGGGCCCTTGCCGGATTCCGGCGCAACCTGGCCGGGTCGAAAATGGGCGGCATCCGCCAGACGCAGGAAATGCTGGACTTTTGTGCTGCCCACGGGCTCGGGGCCGAGGTGGAAGTCATCCCGGCCAGCAAGATCAACGAGGCCTTTGACCGGGTGCTCGCCAGTGACGTCCGCTACCGTTTCGTCATCGACGCCGGGACGTTCCAGGCCCCGTGAACCCGCCTTACTCCTGGTCTGCCTGCCCGTGAGGCCGGAACCGGTCCACCAGTTCGGTCAGCCAGGGCCGGTGGCCGCGGTGGAACGTCATGCCATCCGGCAGTCCCTTCACCGACGCCGTCGAATTGCTGATGTCGATGGTGACGCGGCCGCGGCCTACCGGTGCATTGGAGATATGCAGGTCGCCGAAGAACTCGGGCAGGACCGGATCCATCCACAGGCCACCCCGGGAGACGTGCGCGTCGTAGCGCATCAGGCTGGTCACCAACATGATCGGGGCAGTCGCTGCCCACGCCTGCGGCGAACAAGCCGTCGGATAGGCCACAGGCTGCGCGAACTGTTTCCTGTCGAAGCCGCAGAACAATTCGGGCAGGCGGCCGTCGGTATATTCGGCAGCCTCGAGCAACGCCGTGGCGATCCGCTGGGCCTCCTCTACGAAGCCATATCGCATGAGGCCGGCGGCAATGACTGCGTTGTCATGCGGCCACACCGAGCCGTTGTGATAGCTCGCGGGGTTATAGGCGCCCATGTCGCTGGCGAGGGTCCGGACGCCCCAGCCGCTGAACATTTCCGGGGACATGAGGCGTTCGGCCACCAGCGGAGCCTTGTCTGCATCGACGATGCCGAACCACAGGCACTGCCCCATGTTGGAGGCGCAGGAATCGACCGGCCGTTTCCGGCCGTCCAGTGCAATGGCGTAATAGCCGCGGTCGGGCAGCCAGAACTGCTCGTTGAATTGCTTCTTCAGCCGCTCCGCACGTTCGGTCAGCTCCGTACCCAAAGCCGCGTCACCGGCGTCGAACGCCATCCAGGCACGCGCCATATAGGCGTCATAGACGTAAGCCTGCACTTCGCACAGCGCGATCGGCGGCTCCGCGAGCGTTCCGTCGGCAAAGTTGATGCCGTCCCAGGAATCCTTCCAGCCCTGGTTGATCAGCCCGTGGTCGTTGAGGCGCTGGTATTCGACAAAGCCGTCGCCGTCCTTGTCGCCGTAGTCCCGGATCCAGGCCAGGGCGCGGTCGGCATGTGGCAGCAACGCGGAGATGGTCTCCGAGGCGAAGCCCCATCGGCTGACTGATCCGAGCACGCTGACAAACAGCGGCGTGGCATCCACACTGCCGTAGTAGGTGGATTTGCCGCCGAGGGCCAGCCCGCTGGAAATATCGAGCCTTACCTCGTGCAGAATCTTGCCGGGTTCTTCCTCGCTCATCTCGTCCACCACGCTGCCTTGGTGGTTCGCCAGCGTTTGCAGGGTGCCCAGGGCGAGCGAGGGGTCGACGGGCAACGACATCTCAGAGGCCCACAGCGAGTCCCGCCCGAACAGGGTCATGAACCAGGGCGCCCCCGCTGCCACGACAACATGTTCAGGGTGTGCCGGATCTTCAATCCTCAGCGCACCAAGGTCGTCATAGCTGCGCTGCAGGGTGCGCTCGATGACGTGGTTGCCGATGTGGACGACGGGGATTTTGGCCACCCATTCCTGCCGCCGCAAGTCCCGGGGTGACAGGCCATCGGCCTCGGGGTGCATGAACGGCGCCGGCTCGTCCTTTCCCTCCGACGACGGCACGATTGTCAGCGAGGTTGTCCAGTGACCCTTCGCGGGAACCATGGTGCGGTAGGTAATCGCGTCGGGTCCAACGTCGGCGCCCGGTGCGGTGACGATGACCTCCTTGCGGATGTCCTCCCAGGTGCCGCGAATGGTGAGGGAGACGTCGCCGGCCTCCCGGACACTGTCCCAATGGCGTTCGAAGCGGGCTTCCTTCACCTCGAACAGGTCGGCGAAATCCGCGTCCACCCCGATGCGGATGACGCATTCAACCGCGTCCAGGGAAAAATTCCGGATGGTGATTTGCTCAAGAAGCCCGGCTCCCACCTCACGCAGCCGTTCCACAATGAGCGGGCTGTCCGCGTAGCCGTCCGAGCGGGGTACCCTCCCTGCAAGCAGCGCCCTGTAGGGTTCCTTGGTTTCCGCCGCCAACGGTTCCAGGGAGCTGCCGTTCACCGTGAGGCTCCAGCGGGAAAGTATCCGCGTGTCCTGGACGAAAAGTCCATGGGGAAGCCCGGGCTGCATGTCCCCGTTTTCCGAAGAGATACAGAACGATGATCCTTCCACCAACGTCACCGCGCCGCTTCCCAGCGGTCCTGCGGCAGTGTCGGCATTCCATCCAGCCATCGTCGGTACCTCCACCGTCAGGCGTTCTGCGGAAAGATCGATCAGCTCCGGCTGGCTATCTCGCCCATGCTTGGCTAAGACGGTACGCCTGACGGGCTGCTGGTACTAGGGACCCTTCCCGTTTTGTCAGAACCAGGATGCGGACCGGCCCGGTTGTGTTGAACCTCCGCCGGATGCGGCTTGGAGCGGGTGGCCGGCAGCAGCTGTGGAGCAGGGCCGGTCCTGACAAGGCCTTTACGTGCCAGTTGACTCTCCTTGCTCTATGGCTATTGCTTGAATGGTTCTGGCTGTCGGACTAGTGATGAACGAGGTCCCGCGGAGAGGGACGCAATCTGCGCGGGTGTGAGGGGCCGAATCGCGTGGCCTTGCAGGAGGAAGAACAGGCGGGCTGTCTCTTCTACTTCCTCGACGGCGTCAACGGCCTGCGCCAAGGAAGGCGCGGAGACGATCGGTCCGTGGTTCGCCAGCAGGAGGGCCCGGCTCGATGCTGCCGCCCTTTGCGCAGTCTCGGTAAGCCCGTGGTCTCCGGGGGCGAAATAGGGCAACCGGATCATTCGCCCGACCCTCATGACGAAGTAAGCCGTCAAAGGTGGCAGAACGTCATCGTCATCCAGGTCATCAAGGCACGAAAGCGCCGTGGCGTACGTGGAATGCAGATGCGCTACGGCATGGTCCTGTGGCCTCGCCCGGTACATCGCCAAGTGCAGGAAAGCCTCTTTGGACGGCTGGGCGCCGGACAGAGGTTCGCCGGCGTCGGAAACCATTGAGAGGTCGTCTGTTCTGAGTTCGCCGAGGGATGCGTTGGTCGGGGTCACCAGCATGCCGCCGGCAACGCGTACACTCAGGTTCCCCGAGGTTCCCCTGGTGAGGCCTCTCTGATGCAAGGACCTGGCCAGTCGCACGAGGTCATGGGCGCTGTCCATGCCGGTCACCGGTCGTGGTCCCATGCGTCAAGGAAGAGCCGCGGGTTTCCGAGGTTGCCGGACTTGAGCAGGATGGCGAACTCGTCGCCGGTTTCCGTAGTCAGCCCGGTTTCCGTAGTCAGCCACGGCACGCCCGGGGCGACTTCCCTGCCGACCCGGGCGGTGGCGATGCCAAGGCGCCGAACGACAGCGCCCGACGTTTCTCCGCCGGCCACAATCAGTTGTCGGCAACCCAAGGAGATCAGCCCCTCGGCGATCGTGGAGAGGCCCTGCTCGGTGATTTCGGCGGCCCGGGCCCTGCCAAGCTGCTGTTGCGCCCTCGATACCTCCTCGGGGGAGGTGGTGGAGTGGATCAATACCGGGCCGTCCACCATGTTCTGTCGGGCGAAGTCCAGCGCTGTAGCGACCACGTCCTGGCCATCGGCGATGGCCACCGGGTCGACGAGGAAACAAGGGCGTGACTGGCCGAACGCGTTGATTTGGGCCCTTGTCATCTCGGAGCAACTTCCGGCGACGACGGCAGCGGGACCTGTTGGCCTGGTGACGGGGGCCGGTCCCGGTTGGACGCGGGCCCCACGGGCCACCGCGAGCCCTCCAACCAGGCCTGATCCGCCAGTGACAAGCCGATGATCGAGTAGTGCAGAGCCCAGCACTGCTAGATGACCGTCGTCGAGGGTGTCAACGACGGCGTATCCGGTGGCCGCGGCGCTCAGGATCTGCAATTGCGATTGAACTGCAGCCGCTCCCGCTTCGATGGCGCTGTAGCCTACGTGTCCGACGGGCGTCTTGGTCTGGGCCTGAAGCAGACTTGCCACGTTCGAGTCGGACATCGGCGTCAGCGGGTGGTGCCGCATGGAAGATTCCTGCAGGAGGTCCATGCCTGCGAACAACACACCGTTGTACACTGTTCGCCGCAAGGCCGGAGTACCCGGAGCAACCACGGTGACCTGGCCGTCCCGGACGAACTCCCCGCGCAGGGCGTCTGCCACCGGGCCAATATTGCCTTCCGCAGTCGAATCGAACGTTGAGCAGTATTTGAAATAGAGCTGCTGAACGCCCCGCATCGTCAGGGCGTGTGCCGCCGCCAAAGACTGCTCCACCGCCTCGGCGACGGGCACGCTTCGGGTCTTCAGGGAAATGACGATGCAGTCGACGTCGCGCATCTGCATGGACGACTCCGGGATGCCGAAAGTCTGGACCACACGCATTCCGGCGCGCACGAGCGTGCCGGCGACGTCCGAGGCGCCCGTGTAGTCGTCGGCGATAACTCCCAGCCACGGGAGCTTGGCGTTCGTTTCGGTGTTTGACACGGCCGGTATCTTTTTCATGAATCTTTGGAGGGGAAGATCGTGCTGAGCTGGGTCATGCCCGAGTCGGGGGAAGCGAGGACGATCGGTCCGCCAGGCTGGGTTTGCTTGACGACCCGGGCCATGGACGCTTGGGCGAGAACGACGACGTCGCAATCGGCTGCCAGCTCCAGGAACGCCGCGTGCACCAGCGAATCATGCATGTCCCGGTCACCTGCGCGCAGGGCGTCGAATGCGCCATCCACCTTCCTGGCGGTGATGTCGGGCGTCCGGTTCTGCCTCGTGGCAGCTGCTTGGACAAGGCGCGTTGTGGGTCCAAGGGTGGCAGACACGGTTGCGAGCACGCCGATCCTGTGGCCGGATGCCACCGCGAGTTCAGCCATGGGGGCGTCGATGCGGAGGACAGGGATGGACACAAAGTCCCCGGCAGCGGTTGCCGCTTCACCGATGGAGGAACAGCTCACCAACAATGCCTGGGCTCCGGATTCCTCGGCGTAGCGTGCATAGCTGACCAATCGACGACGCACATGTCCTGGCGTCGATCCCTCGGCTATGGTGTCTCGGAGCAGTGACTCGTCCACATAATGCAGGACGCGGAGGCCGCGAACCGCGTCCGAGGCCCGGGCTTCCATGTCCGGGACCAGGCCCGGCACCGTGTGCAGCATTGCAAGCAACGGAGTGTGGTTCACGTTGACGCCATCCAAAGGGGGTGCTCCGCCGGGGCCGAGGTGCTGGGTGCAAGTCATGGTTGAGTCTTTCGCTTGTTGAAGGCCGTTTGTCCCTGTTCCCGGGTTACTTCCGCCGTGGATAGCATGCGCTCTGCTTCCAGTCAGTCCAGCGTACGAGACAAGAAGCTGACGATTATGGGCTGATGAGACAAGGCATTGTTTCTGGAGTCGAAAGAAGTGCAGGACGGGTTCCGTGACCAGCACGTGAAGTGGGCAGCAAGCCGGCGGCGGTCACGTCGTTGCCTGATTCCTTGGTGGAAGGTGAGCTCGATCTCCTGCTTCTGTCGCAGAAGGAAACAATGCGTTGCCTGGGTGGCAGTAATCAGCGTCTTCTTGTTGCGTACGCTAGCAAGGCCGATGGCATTGTCCTTCAGTGCAGACCCGGAATCGGGGAAACGGCGTTCAACCAAAAGAAAAATGAGAAGGAGCGGCTATGGTCAAGGCCACCGTCATGAGCGACGCAACAACGGCAGATCCGGGGGCACACACTCCCAAGGAGAACTCGGTTACGCCGGGCCAGACGGATGTTTCCTTCCGCCTTTGGGCCCGGGATGACTTCAAAGTGGGTATTTGGGAAGCGACGCCGGGAGTGTCCAAGGCTGTCCGGCAGAATGACGAAATCTGCCAGATTCTGAGCGGATCCGCCACCATCACTGAAGCGGATGGCACGAGCTTTGACATTGGTCCGGGGACCCTCTTCGTCATGCCGGCCGGCTGGGAAGGTACCTGGACCATCCATGAAACTGTCCGCAAGATGTGGGTCGTCAAGGATGTCCCGGCGACGTCCGACTAGTAAGTTCAGCGCGGCCTGGCGGGCCCCGGTGCTCCTCGCCGCATTCATGCCCGGGCGGTCTGAGCCTGAGCTGAGAGAGCCCCGGGACAGCTTTGCTGTCCCGGGGCTCTCTTTCATTACCGGGATGGCCGGCTGTGGTACCGGGGTGATTGCCGATTAGGAACCTATCCTCGCGGCAAGTCCCTGCTTCAGATGCTCAATGGCCGCGGTGATTCGCCGGGGCGTCCTGGTCGTGGCGGGGTAGAGGGCGTAAATGTCGGCGTTGGGCGTCGGTACGTCCGGGAGGACCTGCTGAAGCAGTCCCTGCTGGATCAGCGGGTTGACGTGCCAGGTGGAGCGCATGATCAGTCCAAGGCCTTGGATGCACCAGTCAGTCACCACGTCGCCGTCGTCGCTGATCATGCTGCCGCTAACATCGATGTACTCCCGCTCCTTCTCGCCAAAACGCCATAACGAGTAGTCGGCGTTGTTTTCACGCAGCACGATGCAGTTGTGTCGTTCCAGGTCCCCGATGGTACGCAGCGGCGGGGCGCCATTAAAGTAGCCGGGCGCGGCACAAACAATCCTGCGGTTCCGCGCCAGGAGCCTTGCCTTGAGCCTGGAGTCCGACAGCCCTCCGACGCGGATGGCGATGTCGAAGCTTGTTCCGGAGATGTTCAAAGGCAGCGGTGAAAGCTGCAAATCTATCTGGATCAGCGGGTGCTCCCGGACGAATTCGCCCAGAAGCGGCGCAATGTGCTTGCGGCCGATACCCAGGGACGAATGCACTCTAATGCGTCCCTTTAGCTCGCCGTGCTGCACGGACAGGGCTTCTTCGAGGTCGGTTTTCTGCTGCAGGATGGCCAAAGCGCCTGTCGCATAGCGCTGCCCTTCTTCGGTGAGGGTCAGCCGGCGTGTGCTGCGCCGGACCAACGGTACCCCCAGCCGGGACTCAAGGGCAGCAAGGCGTTTGCTCACCGCCGAGACGGACTTTCCCCAGTTCCTGGCAGCTTCAGTAAGGCTCTGGGAACGGGAGATCTGTTCAAAAAACTCCAAATCATCGATCGATGTGAGGTCCATCCCCTGCTTCTTTCGTTCTCGGAAACAATGCATTGTCTCACGAGTCATTAATCGGCGTCTTCTTGTGTCGTACGCTGATTTGACTGAAAGCAACCACGCCAACGGTGATGCCCTAGAGGGACCCGGAATCGAGACAGAGGCTTTCAATGAGGGAAAGCAAGGTGAAAGCATGACTGCACTTGAAACGGACGTCGTAATCGTCGGAGTCGGCTCTGTAGGAAGCATGGCGAGTTGGCAGTTTGCGTCCCGTGGCCTGCGGGTTATCGGAATAGACAGGTTTTCGATCCCGGGTCCCTTTTCCGCCTACGCTGGCGAATCGCGTATTTTCCGCAAGGTATATGCCGAAGGCGGGCATTACACACCTGTGCTGCAGAGGTCGCAGGATCTCTGGCGCGAACTGGAGAAGGTCGGCGGGACGCAACTGCTCAACGCCACCGGTGCTGTCACGATTTACGACGAGCACAACCCGCGATTGGCATCGCTCATCGCGGCCGGGCAAGACCATGGCCTTGACTACGACCTCTTGCGCGGCGAGGAGGCAAGGGCAAAGTATCCCGAGCATCTGATCAGGGACACCGACGTCACGATCTTCGATCCTGAGGGAGGCTACCTGAAGTCCGAGAAGGCCGTGACCGTCGCCCTGGCTGAAGCCAAACGGCTCGGGGCTACGTTCCTGGGCAACCGTAAGGCGCACAGCGTCGAGAAGTATGGTGACCGCTACATCGTCCGGACAGACCAAGAAGAGATCATCGCTTCCCGGGTGATCGTATCGCCGGGAAACGGGGCCGGCGCGGCATGCAAGGAACTCGGCGTTCATCTTGCCGTCCGTCCCCAGGTCCTGACATGGTTCCCCGCTGTGGACCCAAGCACTTTCTGCAGGAAGGACATGCCGGTTTTCCTCAGGAGGGCAGAGGAAGCCGGAAGATCGGAGAACGCCCAGTTCTATGGATTCCCGAGCGCCGACGGTTGGACAGTGAAAGTCGTCGCAAGCATATTTCTGGACGAGGTTGAGTCCATGGAGAAGCCTCTTACGTGGGATCCCCAGCATTTGGACACCATCCGGGCATGGGTTCGGGAATTCATTCCGGGACTCATTCCGGAGCCGGTGCGGGTTGCCACGTGCGCGGACGGCCACGTACCCGATACGACTGCGCTGTTCGGCACGGTGCCCGGAATGGAAGGCGTCGTCGTGGCAGCCGGCTTCTCCGGCCACGGCTTCAAGATGGCTTCCGCACTCGGAGCTGTTGCCGCGGACCTCCTGCTGGACGGAACAACGGCCACAGACGTCAGTTTCATGAACCCGGGACGGTTCCTCGGACCCGCAGCGCGACTCACATCGCTGGCTCTGAGCTAAGAGCGGCACTGATCGTTCAACAAAGGTGTTCCACCAACGGCAATTGCTGAAATCTCAACCCGCAAAAATACAAGACAATCAGAAACGGACCAACCATGGCAGACACGAACTTCCGGCCAAAGTACATCTCTTATGATGTCTACGGCACGCTGATCAACTTCACCATTTATCCCGCCACCCAGCGCCTTCTCGATGGACGCATCCCCGAGGAGCAGTGGCTGGCTTTCAAGAAGATTTTCCGTGCATACCGGTTCGACGAGGTACAGGGCGACTACAAGCCCTACGAGCAGATCCTTCAGAGTGCCTTCGACCGCGCCTGCAAGCGGTTTGGCATTGGGCCGACTCCCGGCGCCGGCGCAGAGCTCGCCGAGGCTGTACGCAGCGCCGTTGCCCACGAGGACGTGCCGGCTGCGCTGAAGCTCCAGGGCGACAACTACAAGCTGGTGGCTCTGTCCAACGCAGACAACAGCTTCCTCGACATCAGCATTCCCAAGCTCGGTGCAGAGTGGCACGCCGTGTTCACCGCTGAGCAGGCCCAGGCCTACAAGCCTCGCCTCCAGGCGTTCGAGTACATGCTGGACACCCTGAACGCCAAGCCGGAGGACTTCCTGCATGTCTCTTCGCATCCGCTGTACGACCACATCCCGATGTACAACATGGGTTTCAGGGACCTTGTCATGCTGGACCGTGGCGCTGAACCCTTCGCCCCGGGTTACAACATCGCCACTGTTAACTCCCTGGACGAGCTGAACAAGCTCCTCGGCCTCTAACCCGCTTCGAGGCACCGAGCGCGAGCGAGGTGGCCATTCATCATGCAGGAAGCCTGCCAGCAATTGCTGGCAGGCTTCCTGCATTGTCCGAACCCCGTCTGTTTCTTGCGCCCGCGACGTATCGGGCGCGATTGGATACAGGTTCCTGCACGCGAGGGGGCAGTGTTTCCCGCATCCAGGAGTTCGGCAAGGTGGAGGCTCTTACGCTGCGGTTCCAATTGCGCGGTTTCCCGGGTGAGATGGGCAAGGACGACGCCGGCTTCGACGTCTGCCGTTCCTGTCGTTTCGTCGATGGCGATGATCCGGTTCATGTGCCTCGAGAAGTCCAGCACGATGCCTGGGCCGATGGCGTTTCCAGCCATGGACGTCCCTCCGCCCCGGCTAATGAGGGCAGTCCTGGTGTCCCGGCACGCAGCCATGACGGCGACGGCGTCCTGCTTGTTCGGCGGCGGCAATCTTTGAATGCATGATGCGCTTTCCACTTGGCGTCCGAATTGCTCGCTCGAGCATATCGTCGATTGTTGACAATCCTCAAGTGCCGCGGTTCATGGCGGGGAGCGGTGGTGCGGTCGAAGGGCGGCCTGGCCCGGCCCCCGGGGTCTAGGCCTGGAGGGCCGTCTGGAAATGAGCTGCCAGTTCCTTCCGGAAGCGGCTGATGTCCCCTTCCAAGGCAAGCTCAGCCAGCTTCTGGTGCTCAACGGCTATGACATGGAGGTCGCTGTACGTGCGATGGTCCACTGCCAGGTAGAGCCGCAGTTTCGTCTCCCAGCCATTCCAAAGGTTCTGCAACACACTGTTGCCCGAGAAGTCATAGAACAGCCTGTGGAAGCGCAAATGCGCGTCGATGCTGGCCGGAATGTCCTGCTTCTCCGTGGCTTGATGCAAGTCCTCGACTGTTTGCATCAATTGGGTCCGCCCGGGTCCACACAACATCTCGACGGACAGCTCAGCCGCGTAGGGTTCCACCAGCAGACGGACCGACGCGATCTCGGCGACCTCCCGGGCGCTCACCTCGACGACGAACGACCCGCGGAAGGGGATCTTGACGATCAGCCCTTCCTCCTCAAGCCTGGACATTGCCTCACGCAGGGGCGAGCGGCTAATCCCGAGGTCCGTGGCGATGTGCACTTCCCGAAGCTGTCCACCTGGAGGCAGGGTGCCGTCGAGGATCGCTGTGCGCAGAACAGTGTAGACGCCGTCCGGTGTCGTGGTGCGCTGCGATTGCCATTTGAACGTGGGTTCCATCCCGCCCCTTCATTGTCGATTGTCGATTATACCGAGGCCCGGGCGATTGGGCCCCTCAAATCAAGGGCTGCCTTGGTCCTGTCGGGTTGTAATGAGGTCCTCCACGGCGTCTTGCATGTGCCGTTTGATCGCTTTGAGGAGGCCTTCCCTGTCTCCTGCCTCCAACAGATCCAGGATCATTCGGTGCTCTTCCACCAGGACCTCCATTCTGGGGTAGGAGGGTTCCAAGTTTAGGATGCACATCCGCGATTCGGTTGCCAGCGCCTTGTAGATGCGATTCAGGCGGGAGTTTCCCGCTGCGGCGACGAAGGACGAGTGGAACTGCATGTCCAGCCGGGCCATGGCCTCCCAGTCGGATGCAACCGCATGCTTCTCCATGCCCTCCACAACTTCCTTCAGCACTTCAACGGCGTCCGGGATCCGCCCCGGGCCGCTGTCCAAGAGGCCGCTGTCCGAGAGGGTGCTGTCCAAGAGGATGCAGGCCGCGGTGGACTCGATGGTCTCCCGAGCCGAATAGATCTCCTTAAGATCCGTCGGTTCAATCTCCAAGACGAATACCCCGTAGTTGCGCCGATAGATAAGGATCCCCTCCTGGCACAGGCGTTGAAGTGCTTCCCGGAGAGGGCCCCTGGACGTGTTGAGCTGGCTCGCCACGAGGGATTCATTGATCTGTTGCCCGGGGCGGATGGTTCCCCGGACGATTTGTTCCCGCAAGTGGTCTGCAATCAGCTGAGCCGTCGGTCTCCCTTCCAGCGCAAACTGTTCTTCCGTTGCGGCCATTGACAGCCTCCTCATTCCAGCGGATGCAAAGTACCTATTTTTCAAACAGCCAGTGCCGGGATAAACCGTTGAGGGCGTACGAAATCGATGCCTTCAAAGGTTTGTTTTCCTAGCGCCTCATGCGCGGCGATGTGGCCGAACCCGGTGGCGTTCTTGAAACCGGCACCGGAGAATCCGGTGGCGCAATAGATCCTGCGTGACCCACTAAGCCAACCCAACAGGGGGTTCCCGTCCTTGGTATAGAGCTCCGGGAAAGCGTCGGTGCGGACGATGTTCGGAACCAGTCCGGGGAAGAATTCGCTCACGGTATCCGTGGTTTCTGCGATTTCGGCACTGGTGAGGTCGCGGGGGACGGCGTCGGGGTCCGGCGTCGGTTTTCCACGACCGTCCAGTGTTGCCTTGACGGTGACGCCGTCGACGGCGGGTGCGCCGTACATCGAGCGGTCCGCATAGCACCGGCTGAAGGTAGGGAATTTCTCGGGGGTGAATTCGGCCCCGTTTTTGGCGACGAACCAGGTCAGGATGAGACGTTTGGTTTCCGTTGCGGCTTTGAGGTAGTCGGGCATGAGGCGGCGGGACCAGCCGCCGGAGGCGATGATGACGTTCTCGAAGGTCCAGGACCGGCCGCCGGCGGTGACGACGACGCCGTCGGCCGTTTCGGTGATGCTGTCCACGGGGGTGTTGCGGTGGATGGTGGCGCCGTTGGCTTCGGCGGCGGCGACTGCCGCCGTGACCGCGCGGTCGGTGCGCAGGGCACCGGCGTTCGGGTCGAAGACGGCGACGTCGTCGGCGCGGAGCTTGTGCTGCGGGTACCGTTCGGCCAGTTCTTCGTGGCTGAGGAGCTGGTGTTCGGCGCCGGTGGCGCTGGTGGTTTCCAGGACGGCGTTGATGTAGGGGCCGTTGGCGGTGCCGATGGACAAGCCGCCGCAGCGGGTGAGGATGTCCTGGCCGGTTTCGGCTTCGAGTTCGGCCCAGAGCCGCTGGGAGCGCTGCAAGATGGGGTAGAGGTCGGGGTTGCCGCGGTAGATCATGCGGAAGAGGCGGGTGTCCCCGCCCACGGCGCTGCGGCCGTGGGCGGGGGTGGCGGCCTCGAAGCCGACTACCGTGCCGGACAGCCGGGACGCTTGCCACAGGGCCATGCTTCCGATGCTGCCCAGCCCGATGACTGCGAGTTTTCCGTCGGTCATTTTTGAAGCACCTTTTCTTTGCTGATGGGGGTCCGGGTAGTTGATGTCCAGCTCGGGTGAGCTGCTCGCTATTCGTGAAGTCCGGCGAGCCTGCTGCCGAACTTGGCCAGGAGTGAAGTCGAGGTGGAATCCCGGCGCTCTTCCCACTTGTCGGCAAAGCCGAACAGGCTGTACATGCTGTGAACTCCCAGCCAGCGAAGGGGCTCGGGCTCCCACTTCGGTGCGCGGTACCCCACCCAGGGAAGTGACGTTCGTTCCGTCTTCCGGTCGAAGGCCAGTTCTGCCAGGGTCCTGGCGCCCAGGTAGGCCGCGGTCACGCCGTGTCCTGCATAACCAGTCGAAGAGCCGATTCCGGACGCTGGGTCCCAATGCACACCCCCGTTCCAGTCGCGGGTCACGCCCAGGACTCCGGACCAGGCGTGGTCCACTTCGAAGTCAATGCCAGGGAAGAAGGCGCCAAGCTTGGTGGTCAGTAGGTCAATCGTGGACTGGGCAGTCGCACCGGCGCCGCCCGTCCCGGAGCCGTAGCGGTAGGGCCGGCCCCGGCCACCGATGGCGATCCGGCCATCCGCGGTTCGCTGCGAATAGATGAAGGTGTGCGCGGAGTCGTTGAGGTTCTGCGGCCCGTTCCAGCCAATCTGCTGCCAGGCCTCGTCCGACAACGGCTTGGTGACGATCATCGAAGAATTGATCGGGATCAAGCTCCTGCTGCCGAGCAGCTGCCCGGAATAGCCCTCGGTGCAAACGAACGTCTTGGCCGCAGTCACCCGCCCACTGTCCAGGGTGAGGGTGTTGCCGTCGATGCTGCCTATCCGGCTGCCCTCGTAGATCCTCACTCCCATGCGAGTAACGGTGTCAGCGAGCCCGTAGACGAGTTTCGCCGGATGAATCCGGGCGCAGTGCTTGTAGAACATTCCGCCGTGGACGGTGGAGATGTTGACTTCCTTCTGGAACTCTTCACGGTTAAGCAGGTAGACGTCGTCGTCGGTCAAGCCGTACTTCCGCTCGGCGTCACGCCTGGCAGCCAGTCGGCCAAGCCCGGCCTTCGTGTGGGCGGCTATCAGGGCACCGCTTTTGATCTGGTCCGCATCAATGCCTTCGGTCTGAAGGATGCCCAGGACAGCATCGACGCCGGCGATAAACTCCTGCTGCAAGGCACGGCTCGCCTCAATGCCGCCTTCGGACGCACGGGCAAACCTGGCACGGTTACCGGCCGGCATTGCAGAAAGCCACCCGCCGTTCCGGCCGGATGCGCCATAGCCAATCTGTTCTGCTTCGAAAACCGCGACCGAGAGTGAGGGCTCGAGCTTCTTGGCGAAGTACGCTGCCCAGAGGCCTGTGTAGCCACCACCGATAACGGCCAGGTCTACTGAGCCGTCGCCGGTGAACCGGGGGTACGAGGGCCTTTTATCCGCGAGTCCGGCCATCCAGAAGCCGAGCTCTCCGTTTCGGGGTGCTGCTGCAAGGGCTGTCATTGTTGTCCTTCGTTGTCTGTAAAGCGTTCAGATTTTCAGGCGGCTGTATATCCGCCGTCGACGGGCAGGACCGCCCCGGTGATGTAGGAGGACTCCGCGGACGCCATGAAGAGAACGGCGTTCGCGACCTCTTCGGGTGTGGCGAGGCGCTGGAGCGGGATCTGGCCCTCGCGCTGGCGGCGGTACGCCTCGGGGTCGTCCCTGCGCTGGAAGGACGCTTCGATGATGGGGGTCGCGGTCAGTCCCGGGGCGACGACGTTCACGCGGATGTTCCGCTCAGCCCACTCGATCGCTGCACCCTTGGCGAGCATGATCAGCCCGCCCTTGGCCGCGGAGTACAGGACTTCCTCCGGCTTGCCGACCATGCCGAGGCGTGAACTGACCAGGACGAACGAGCCGCCGGCGGCGGGCATGAGCGGCGCGAAGTGCTTCATCACCAGGAACGAGCTCAAGAGGTTGCTGTGGAGCGTGTTCTTCGCGTCCTCGTAGGACATCTCGGTGAGCGGGCCGCTGACCTGCAGGCCGTGATTGAGGACGACGACGTCGACTGTGCCGTAGGTTTCCGCGGCTTCGCGGGCGAGGCGCTCGACGAAGGCCTCGTCATTGAGGTCTCCGGGGACGTAGAGGTCCCCGGGCTCGGCGCTATCGATCTGCTCCTTGCGCCCGGTGAGCAGCAGGCGGGCACCCTCGCGGCGAAACTGGGAACACACGGCCTGCCCGATTCCGCTGTTGGCTCCGGTTACCAGGGCCGTGACTTTATCAAGCCTCATGTCAGACACTCCTTCTTGGCTACGTTGATTGGTTTCGGGCTTCGATGGGGATCCCGAATGAGGATCGGTCAGTTGAGGAATCCGCGGGCGTCCACCGGCCACCGCTCCAAGGACGCACCTGCGCTGTCGGTGACGATGTACTCCTCGAAATTGACCACAATCGGGCAGACGTGGTTGGGCACTACCGGAAGCACGTTTCCCACCCTCGGACGGAAGCCCTCGGGGAGCGGGAGGAATCCGTGGTACTCGTTGAGCTTGGACAGCACCGCGTTGGTGCCGGCGATGCCTCCGTAGCCGCGCTCGGGGCTGCCTTCGCGGCCTAGCACCTTGGTGCCGACGTCGAGGATGACCTGGCCCGGAACCCAGTCGCTGACCACGGTACCGGCCACGAACAGCGCGATCTGGTCCTCGGTGCACGCGCCGAGGCGGGTGTTGTTCAGGTCGTTGAAGACGTATTCGCCGGGTCGGACCTCGGTGATCACGCCGTTGGTGGCGAACTCCACAGTGGGTGTGGAACCGGCACTCACCACTTCCGCGGTGACGCCCACCGCGCTGAGGCTGCGTACTGCGGTGGTGAGGGCGGCCTCCTGGTCCTGTGCCGCGCTCTTGCGGGCATCAGGGCCGGCGCTGCCATGGCCCGGATAGGTGAAGACGCCCGCTGGAACCAGGCCGCGCTTACGGGCAGCGACCGCGAGTTCGCCCGCGGCCTCGGCTGGTGCACCGGAACGATGGGCACCGCAGTCGACTTCAATCACGAGCTGCAGCCGCTCAGGTTCTTCTCCCATCGCGTCGGCCAGCGCATTGATCGCTGCGACGTTGTCGACGCCGACCCGCAGCCGAGTGGTCTCGGCCAGCCGGCGGATCCGCGGCCCCTTTGTCCCGGCCGCCCAAATCGGGTACGCGATGAAGATGTCGTCGAACCCGGCCGCGGCGAAGACCTCGGCTTCACCCACGTTGCCCGCGGTGATTCCGACGGCTCCGGCCTTGACCTGGCGCCGTCCGATCTCCACGCACTTGTGCGTCTTGACGTGCGGCCTGACGTCGAGCCCATTCCGGGTTGCGAAGGCCTGCATGCGGTCGATGTTGTCCTGCATGACGTCGGCAAGGATGATCGGGGCCGGGGTATCGACCCGCTCGACGAGAGCGTCCAGTGCTCGCTGAAGCCGGTTCACGCTGTACTCCTCATGATTCTGTGTATGAATGGTCGAGGGTAGCGATGCTGGCTTCCTCGAAAAGCTGATTGTTCGGGACCCGTATGAGCGGGTCCCGAACAATCAGGCGGGTCCCTCGGCGGCCGTGACGACCATCTGGATTTCTACCGGGGTATTGAGCGGCAGCCCGGCGGCACCGATCGCGGTGCGGGCGTGCCGTCCGTTTTCGCCCAAGACCTCGATGAGCAGTTCACTGGCCGCGTTGGCCACCTGCGACTGCAAAGCGAAGTCCGGCGGGCTGGCAACAAAGACGAGCATCTGCACGATCCGGACCCGGTCAAGGTCTCCCACTGCCTGTGCGGCGGCGGAGAGGCAGTTGAGTGCAGCGTGCCGCGCGAGCTCCTTGCCGGTCTCCAGATCCACATCCTTGCCGACGATGCCCTGGCCCAGCAGTACGCCGTCCTTGAAGGGCAATTGTCCAGAGATATGGATGCTCTCGCCCACTGCCCGGTGGTGGACAAAGTAGGCGTTGCCGTCGAGCTCGGGCAGCACCAGGCCGAGGGTCTGGAGCCGTTCTGAAGCGGTGTCGCCCTTGACGGTTTGAAGCAGTGGCAGGCTCACGATCTAATTCTCCGCCTAGGCAGCGTCAGGACGCGGCAGTCCGAAGAGGACCGGGAGGTCCGAGATGTCGGTGATGCGCTCGTAGCCGAGCCAGTGCTCGTCGTGCTCGAAGCCGCGGTCAACGTAGACCTTCTTTTCGATGCCCATGATGGCTGCAGAGCGGTGGTCGTACATCGGGCTGGCAGAGACATGCACGATTTCGTCCGGGGTCACGCCGAGCTTGTCGAACATGTACTCGAAGGCGCGCAGGCGTGGCTTGTAGCAGCGCATCTGCTCGGCCGAGATGATGACCTCGAACGGGGCCTTGAGGTTCGCCGCAAGCTGTTCGGCGACCGCGGTGTCGCTGTTGGTGATGATGACCAGCGGGACGGCCTCCGCGAGGCGGTTCAGGGCAGCGGTGACGCCGGGGTAGGGACCGAAGGAGGGGATCCGCTCGTAGACCTCGCGGGCCTCGTCGGCCCGGAACTCGATGCCGACCTTGCGGGAGGCGCGCTCCATGGAGTCGTGGACGATCTGGTCGAACGACTTGTACTCGCCCGTGCACTCGTCGATCCGGTACGCCTTGCAGATGCGCAGGTACTCATCAGCGACCTCCGCCGGCAGGCGCTCGCCCAGGACGTCACGCATGGTGTCGTTGATGGCGAACTTGATAAGCGTCCCGTTCATGTCGAAGGTGACGAACTTTGGTTTGGTTTCGAATACCACGAGTCCTCCAAGGGTGGATTGAAGCAGATAACTGGTTGTCGATTGTCGACGAAAAGCCTCGTCGATTGTCGACAATACGCCTGGGGGTTGTGATTGTCAACAATTTTGTGATGTCGGGGAAGGGCACTGCGTCAGGGAAATCGTCCTCGAAATGCCCGCGGGCCACCCCTCCAAGGAGAGGTGGCCCGCAGTTTGCTGCCGCGCCAGGCGACGCCGCTCAGTCGAAGCCGTGGCAGTAAACCTTGCGGATGGTCTCGAGGACATCCCAGCGGCCCGACCAGCCCTTGGGCTGCACGACGACGTCGCCCGCCGAGACCTCATAGACATTGCCGGAGCCGTTGTCCGTGACGCGCACGCGGCCGCTCACGATATAGCACAGCTCGGTGTCCTCGCGCGGCGTGATGTTCCAACCGCCCGGCTGGCACTCCCAGACGCCGGTCCTGACCTCGGTGTCGAACTTGAGGACCGCGGTCTTGGGGTCACCCGAGTCGTAGCCGGCGCGGTGGCCGTTCGGCTCCAGTTCGCCGAGGACCTTTTCCTTCGGAACGTAGATGTATGGCTGCATAAAGCTCTCCTTCAGCGAAAGTGTAAATTGTTGACAATATTAGGGGATGGTAGGGGCAATGTCCATGGGCAATGCAAACGCCTATGCAGTCGCGCGGCGCGCCACATTGTAGAAGCGGATGTTCTCGTACTCCTCGAGGCCCTCGGAGCTTCCTTCGCGGCCGAGGCCCGATTGCTTCACGCCGCCGAAGGGGGCTGCCGCGTTGGACGGCACGCCCTGATTAATGCCGACGATTCCCGTCTGGAGGCTGTCGGCCACATTGAAGGCGCGGTCGAGGTTCTCCGTGAACACGTAGCCTGCGAGGCCGAATTCCGTCGCGTTGGCGCGGTCGATAACCTCGGCCTCCGAGCTGAACCGCTGGATCGCGGCGATGGGTCCGAAGATCTCGGACCGGGCGACGTCGGAATCCTCCGAGACCCGGTCCAGGACGGTCGGGGCAAAAAAGTTCCCCGGCGAGTCGTAGCCGTGCCCACCGGTCAGCAGCGTGGCACCCAGGTTCACGGCATCCTCGGTGTAGGCCTTCATCTGCGCCACCGCCCGGTCATCGATCAGTGCGCCGAGGCCGGTCCCCTTGCCGAGGCCGCTTCCAACGTGAACCTGGGCGAAGCGCTCCGTGAGTGCGGCCACGAAGTCATCAGCGATGCCGTCCTGGACGTAGATGCGGTTGGCCCCGATGCAGGACTGTCCGCCGTTGCGCAGTTTCGCGGCAAACGTCCCTTCCACGGCGCGCTCCAGGTCGGCATCGTCGAAGACGATAAGCGGAGCGTTGCCTCCCAGCTCCATCGAACTGCGCAGCACGTTCCGGGAGGCGAGTCCCAAGAGCCGGCGTCCCACCGGCGTCGACCCCGTGAAGGACACCTTGCGCACGCGGGGGTCGAGGAGGACGGCCTCGCTGAAGGCGCCCGACTTGGAGGTCGTAATGATCTGGACCAGCTCTTCCGGCACCCCTGCCTCAACGGCGAGCTGAACAGCGAAGTGCGTGGTCAGCGGCGTCAGGGTGGCAGGCTTGATGACGGCGGCGCATCCTGCGGCCAAGGCCGGCGCGATCTTGCGGGTGGCCATGGCGAGGGGGAAGTTCCATGGAGTGATGAGGACCGCCAGTCCCACGGGGGAGCGGCGTGTGAGAAGGTTCGCGCCGCCGTCGGGCGTCTCGCGGAAGTTCCCGGCGGGGCGCACAGCCTCCTCGGCATACCAGCGGACGAAGTCCGTGCCGTACTTGACCTCGCCGCGGGCCTCTGACAGCGGCTTGCCCATCTCGCGGGAGATGAGGTGGGCGAGGTCCTCGGCGTGGGCAATGAGCTTGGCGTACCAGGCATGCAGCACGTCGGCGCGCTGGCGGAGCGTGCTTTTCTCCCAGTCCGCTCCGGCCTTGTCGGCCGTGCCGACTGCCGCGAGTGCTGTCTCGACGTCGGCGTCGGGAACGTGCGCAATGGTCTCGGCGGTGGCCGGGTCCTGGACCGGGATCCCCTGGCTGGGCAGCTTGATGGATTGGATGACGGCGTCGGCGCGCCGGAGGCTGTCCGGGTCCGCCGCAGTCAGTGACGCAGCGACTGTGGAAGTGGGGCTCATCGATTCTCCTTTTCGGTGATGGCACAAGCGAGGGTTCGAGGTTGCCGGCTCAGCGCCGCTTCATCCGCGCGTAGGCGGCTACGGCCAGCCCGGCAAGCGAGTGGCCGATGTCTCGCCGGAGCGTTGGGGTTCCGTCGAAAAGGGAGGCCGAGCAATGGGAACCACCCCGCCTGAGAGCAGGAATGCCTGAATGTAAGCAAATGTAGCCAGCATCGCCGGTTAAAAAAAGCGAATCTTTCTGACCTCTACATGTAAGTCTTACTGACGGGTGGATTCGCCCTGAAACGCCTGGACAATTGCATCCCGCACGGCCAGGAGTGCCCGGCTGCGCTCCGCCCCGGATCTGACCAGGAATTGGATGCTCCGCTGCTGATCTTCGGGCAGCCAGGCACTCGGCACTATCTTGCTGCCCGCTTCCTGTACAACCATGTCCGGCAGAAATGCCGCGGCCAGCCCTTGTTCGACCATCCTGAGATGGAAAAGAAGGTCGGAGGAGACGTGGGCCACCACAGGTTCAATCCCCAATTCCCGGCACACCCGCAAGGCCCATTGCGCAGACGCCGAGGCAAGTGGTTCGACGACCCAGCGCACGTTTCGGAGTTGCTCAAAGTTGTCAAAGCTGTGGCCATGGGGGAGGTATCCCCGGACGGGGTCTTGGCCGATCACCGTGGTGCTGATCCCGCCGCTCGGAGCCCTCGGAGTTCCGGGAAAGGCGTCGGTCACCACCGCGTCTACCTGCCGCGACAGTAACTGTGTGACGGCAATTTCGGGGTCCTCGCGGCGCAGGCGCACGTCCAGGCCCGGAAAGTCCTGCGCCAGCGCCGCCAAGGCTGCCGGCATGACGCTCCGGCTGATGGTCGTGAACGCAGCCACGGTCACCACCCCTTGGGGGCGTTGGTGCGAGGTCGCCAAGTCAGCTTCCGCGCGCTCCATGGCGGCCAGGATGGCTTCGGTGTTCCGGACCAATTCTTCGCCGGCCGCCGTGAGCCTGACGCTGCGGCCGGCCTTCTCCAGCAGGACCACCCCGGTTTCCTTCTCCAGGAGTCCCAGCTGCTGGGAGATGGCCGAATGGCTGTAAGCGAGTTCGCGTGCAGCGGCGCTCATGCTGCCATGGAGCTTGACTTCCCTCAGCAGGGTGAGGCGGTGAAGATCCAGCATTGTGCAGGGACATCCAATCTGCTGTTGAACTCGCGATGTTCGACCTATCGTAAGTCGCAGCGGGAATCAACGTCGTTGACGGCGCTGGCAGCGCCGCCTTGCCCCGCAATATCCCGGCTCCTAGCCAGCCACTTTGCCAGGCCGCGCAAACGTCCGGGCCGCCCGCGAACCCGCGACGGCGCTCGCCACGATGCTGATGAGGGCTCCGAGGATCAATGCCGCGGCTTCGCCCGGTTCCAGCAGGTGCAGCTGGGTGCCGATGGTGGCTGCGGCAACGGGTATGCCCAGCTGTGAGGCCGCCAGGACCGCGAGCGGCAGGGGTTGGCCGAGGAAGCGCAGGCTGCCATGGACCAGCAGTGTCCCGAATCCCAGGCAGAGCCCCAGCAGGATCATCCGCGGGCTGCCCGCGAGGGTGTGCAGGTCCAGGGACGCGCCGAGCCAGACGAAGAACACCGGGCCCAGGAATCCGTCGCTGACGGCGAATAACTGGTGGGCCAGCCGCCGTGGTTCGCCCACCGCCGCCACCACCAGGCCGAAGGAGAAGCCGGCCAGCATGATGGACACGTGCCCGGCGGCTGCCAAGCCGGAGAGCGCGAACAGCAGGGCCAGCTGGATGCGCAGTTCGAGGGCGAACTTCCGGTCCTCCGACACATCGTGCAGCCGTTCCCGGGCGCCGCTGCGTTCCAGCCGGCGCAGCACGAAGAAGAGCAGCCCGGAGCATCCGGCGACGACGGCGGCCCCAATGGCTGCGCGTCCCGCGTTCGGCGGGTCGACGGCGAGGGGGAGCGCGACGATGCAGGCGATGTCCGCGATCGCCACCTGCGCCGTCGTCGTCAGGACCTTCGGCCCGGCGAGCCGCAGCGAATCGACGATCGGCAGCACCAGCGCGGCGGAGGAGGACGCCAACAGCACGACGTACAGCGGAGCGTGCGCGGTGCCGAAGGCGAAGGCAATGCCGGTCCCGACGGCGGCCGCGAGCCCGGCCGCGGTCAATGCGCGCAGCGCTCCGGCGCCGAGCGCGGGCCGGATGGCTTTGTCGCGGACGGGTACATGCGTTCCGGCGACGAACATGATGAGGGCGAAGCCGACATCCGCGACGAAGGTGAAGGTGGGATCCGAGGAGTCCACCAGGGACAAACCGGTCCGGCCGATGGCGATGCCCGCCAGCAGTTGGCCCAGGACCACGGGAAGGTGCCATTTCCGGGGCAGCGCCAGCAGCGGCCCGAGGAGCGCGACGGCGGCGATCAGCGACAGCTGAAAGAACGACACACCTTCCTCCTTCCGGCTGTCCGGGCCCGGCGGCAGTCTATCGGGGAGGCTTAGGCATGTGTGGTGCTCCTTCGCCAGCGGTACCGTCCCGCGAAGGTGGGTTGGGGTGGCGGCGGGACATTTGCCTCACTCTCCGGGCGCCGCCGCCGAAGTTCCAAGGCCAGGCTTTCCTGTCCGCGTGCCATGGCCCAGCGGTGGTTCGCCGCGAACGCCGGCTTGAAGATGAAGCCCAGGCGCCGGATCAGCGGCTTCGAAGCGGACACCCGCCAGTCGAAGCCCACCACGGTTTCCGGCCCGTCCTGCTCGAACGTCCAGCGGCCCGTGCCGTTCAGGTCGCCTGTGGCCGTGATGGCGAAGCCCTGCTCCGTGATGGGTTCGGTGACGGTGAGCTTCCAGCGCAGGGTGTAGGGCAGCCAGCCCTTGGTGTGGAGCATGAAGCTCTTGTCCGTGCCGTCCGGCCGGCCCGGGTCCAGCGGCGTCACCCGCAGGTAGACCGAGGGCCACCAGCGGGCCAGGGTTCCGGCGTCGCCCAGGATCTCGGCGACTTCCCGGGGTGTTCCGGCCACCCGCCACACGGTCAGGAATTCGTAGTCGCTGCTGCCCTTGGAGCCCTCCACGTGCCTACTCCCGGACCGTCACGGTGAGGTGCTGGGCCGCGTTGTTGGCCATGCCCTGGTAGTTCCAGTCGGGCTGGTCCGGTTGTGTCCGGCCGGAGCTGTCGCTGGCGCGGCAGGCCAGGTCATGGGTGCCAGGGGATGCGATCCAGGTGAAGCTCCAGCCCCGCCAGGCGTGCGGTCCGACGGCGGGGTCCAGCTCCGCCTCGGCCCAGACGCCGTCCACGCAGACCTCCACCCGGTCCACCCTTCCGTGCCCGGACCACGTCCTGCCGCTGAGGTGCACCGGCCCGGCCTGCACGAACCGTTCCCTGGTGAAGAAATCGGGAATGCCCGGTGGAACCATGAGGGCGCGGGGCATGATCCGCTGCACGGGTGCGCCCTGTTCCTCCGCGGTCTGGGTGAAGCGGTAGGCCACGGCTTGCTGGTAACCCTCGAAGGTGTGGTCGATCGCCTCGATGGAGCTCAGCCATTTGACGCTGGTCATGCCGTACCAGCCGGGCACCAGGAGCCGGAGCGGGTACCCGTGCTGCGGCGGCAGTGGCTGGCCGTTCACCTCGTAGGCGAGCAGCACGTCGCCGGACATCGCGTCGGAGACGCTGAGGCTGCGGGCGTACTGGTGCTCGATTCCGCCCTGGATTCCGCGGTCCGCCCCCGTGAAGACGAGTTCGACGGCGTCAGCCGGGATCCCGGCGTCGTGCAGCAGCGGGGCAAGCGGCGTCCCGGTCCACTCGGCCGTGCCGAAGCCGCCGCGGTCCCACGGTTGGCTGACCGGCCGCGGCTCCATCAGGGAGCGGCCGTTGCCGGCGCATTCCATGGTCACCGGAACGGTGCGCCGCTCACGGTGCTTGAGCTCGGTGAGGGTGTACTCGCGCGGATGATCCACCAGGCCGCCGATGCGCAGCCGCCAGTCGGTGGGGTCGATCCGGGGTATGTCGAAATGGATCAGCAGGTAGTGCATGCCGATCGGGGTGATGGGCCACTGCAGCATTTCCAGCGGCTGGGCATGGTTGCGGGATGCGAGGTGGAGCTCTTCGCGGGTGAGGGGTCCGTCCGTAGGCGCACCCGGTGCGGGAGGGGCAGCTGCTGGCCGGGCAGGCAAGGTTTCGGCGGTGTCCGCCGACGGGGGCCGGGACTCGACGCTCATGCACCTAAGTATGGGCGCCGGTGCATGGCCTTCCAAGAGTCTCGCCGCTGATACCTTGGGGACCAACCCAACCCCAGGAGTCCTTGCATGGCGCGCCCGTCCCAACCGCTGATTTCCGTCGACGCCGTAGTCACGGCCGCCCTCGAACTCATTGACGAGAGCGGCGACTTCAGCCTGCCCAAGGTGGCGCGGAAGATCGGCGTGAGCCAGTCCTCCATCTACAACCACGTTTCCGGGCGCGAAGAGATCCTGGAGCTCATCCGTGGCCGGATCACGGGCGACAGCCCGGTTCCTGCCGCGGAGCTCCCGTGGGACGAGGTTTTGCGCGTGGAAATCCGCGCCTACCGGGAGAACTTCGCCCGGCATCCGCGGACCGCTCCGTTGATGGTGATGCAGACCGTGCGGGACCCCAAGGTCATCGCCTTCTACGAGCGGCTGTCCACGGCGCTGGAGGAAGCCGGCTTCACGGGGCAGGACGTGGCGTCCGCCCTGGCCCTGATCGACAGCTTCGCCATCGGTGCCGCCCTGGACCTCGCCGCTCCCGGGAACGTGTGGGAGGTGGCGCCAGGCGGCGGGACCGCGCTGGGCCGCGCCGTTGAGCACGCCGCCGGCCTGGCCGACCGGGCGGGAGCGGCTTTTGAATTCGGCCTTGAGATCCTCATCGAAGGACTCCGACGGCGGGCCGCCGGGCTGTGATTTCCTGAGCCGTTCCGGCCGATTTTCCCACCGGGCTTGTGTGACGAGGGCCTCAGCCCGCATACTAAACGAAAGCCTTTCGTTTAGTGGTCCGGCTCTCTGCCGGGACCCCGACCGCAGGCCGCAACGGTGCGGCCCCGTCACAGACCCGGAGAATTCCTTGAGCCTTTCCCCCACCCTGGATGCCAGCGGCCGCGTTCCCCTCACGTGGCGCCGCGGCATTTCCACCTTCGGCATCGGCGTGATCGGCTTCATGGCCGCCAACCTCGTGCCGTTCATGATCATCGCGCTCGTGGACGGACACGGCCTCACGCCCACCGCCGCCGGAACCGTGATGACCGCCTGCCTGCTGAGCACGGCCGTGGGCTGCCTCCTGACCTCGCGCTGGTCGGCCCGCTCCGGCCGATACGTGGTGGCCCGCGGCGGCCTGTTCCTTGCGGCGGCCGGCTTCGGTGCGGCCGCGCTCGTTCCCCTGACCCCGGTGGCCATCGCCGGCATCATCCTGGGCGGCCTCGGCGGCGGCGGTGCGATTTCCTCCAGCGGCGCCGCGCTCGCAGCCCTGCGCAACCCGAACCGCATGTCCGGCATCAGCGGCCTCGCCAACCGCGCGATCGTCACGGTGGTCCTCGCGCTCATCCCCTTGCTCGGCACAGGGATGCTGAGCGCCTTCGGGCTGCTCGCGCTCCTGGCGCTCGCCTTCGCGCTGACCTCCGGCTGGATGCCGGCCGCAGTTGTGTCTGATACCGCAGCGCCCGGCGCTACTGAAGTGGCCGACGTCGGGCAGTCACCTGCTGCTCCCCGCAAGGCGCCGCTGCTGGTGACGATCGCCGGCTTCAGCCTGCTGTCCTGCTTCGGCCTGTGGGCGCTCGGCGAGGATTCGCTGTGGGCGGTGGCCGGGTCCATGGGTGCCGAGAACGCCGGGATCGGTGACGCCGACATGGGACTCATGCTCAGCGCCTCCACCGCCGGCGGGCTGGTCTTCGGCGCCATCGCCAGCTACCTCGGCGACCGCCTCGGCCGCACCATCCCGCTGCTGGTGCTCCTGCTGCTGGGCGGCGGACTGAAGCTCGCCGCGGGCCTGGTCCACGACCCCGGCACTTACATGCTGGTGATCATCGCCTGGAACACCGTCTATGCGCTGGCGTTCATGTACGTGGTGTCCGTTGCCGTGGCGCTGGATGTGCGCGGGTTCTGGTCGGCGGCGCTGAGCGGCACCTACCTGATCGGCTCTGCCTTCTCGCCGCTGTTCGGTACGTTCATCGCCGAAACCCTCGGCTATGTGCCCCTGACGGCGATCCTCTCCGGATTCAGCTTCGTGCTGCTGGTGCCGTTCCTGGTGATCTCCCGGGTGGCGGCGCGCGTGGAGAAGCAAGGCGCCGCCGAGGCCCCCGCCGATGCACAGTTCAACCAGGCAGCGATCGTCTAGCCCGTGTCCACCGAAACCAAAGGAACAGTTGTGACCACCCGTACCCTCTACCGCAATGCCCGGATCTTCACCGCCGACGGTCCTGCGCTCGCCGAAGCCCCACTCGCCGAAGCATTGATCGTCGACGGCGACCGGCTCACCCATGTGGGCAGCGAGGCGGCCGCGCGCGAGGTGCTGGCCGGGACTGCCGTTTCCGAGATCGACCTCGGCGGTGCGTTCGTGATGCCTGGGTTCGTGGACGCCCACACGCACATGGTGATGATGGGCGAGACCATGCAGAAAGTGGCCCTGCGCGATGCCGGGAACCTCTCGGAGATCCAGCTCCGGCTCAAGGAGGCCGTGGCGTCGGATCCCGGTGCGCCGCGCATCCTCGGCAGCGGCTGGCTGTTCTCAGCCATCCCCGGCGGCGCCCCGACCACGGAGATGATTGACGCCGTCGTGCCTGACCGCCCGGTGTACCTGGACGCGAACGACCTGCACTCGGTGTGGGTGAACAAGGCCGCGCTCGCGGAAATGGGCATCGACAAGGACACCCCCAACCCGCTGGGCGGCATCATCGAACGCGACCCGGCGACCGGTGAAGCCACGGGCCTGCTGCACGAAACCGCCATGCACCAGTACGCCTGGCCCACGCTGGCCTCGCTCACCTCGGACGACGAGCGCGACGCGCAGCTGGCCACGGCCTTCGAGCACTACCTGTCCACCGGCGTCACCAGCGGCATCGACATGGCACTGGGCGAGGCCGAGCTGGCGGCAATGCGCAGGGCGCTCGAGGCGGGCAGCGGCACCCTGCCGCTGCGCATCAACGCGCACTGGCTGGTGGCGCCGTCGGAGAACCACGAAACGAACCTGGCGCAGGTGGCCCGGGCCGCCGAGCTCAGCCGCGAGGTCAACACGCCGTGGCTGCGTGTGGTGGGCATCAAGATCATCGCCGACGGCGTGATCGATGGCTGCACGGCCGCCATGAAGGAACCGTATTCGGACGGCAGCAACGCCGACCTCATCTGGGCGCCCGAATACCTGAACCCGGTGGTGGCCGCGGCTGACGCCGCGGGGCTCCAGATCGCCATCCACGCGATCGGTGACCTCGCCTCCGAGGTGGCCCTGGACGCGTTCGAGCACGCCAACGCGGTGAACGGGCCGCGCGACCGCCGGCACCGGATCGAGCATATGGAAACCGTGACGCCGGAGAGCATCGCGCGGCTGGCGCGGCTGGGCATCGTGGCGTCCATGCAGCCGGTCCACGCCGACCCCGCAGTGCAGGAAAACTGGCGGGCCATGCTGGGCGATGACCGGATCGAGCGAGCCTACCCGTGGACCGAGTTCACTGACGCCGGCGCAGTGCTGGCCCTCGGTTCGGACGCGCCCACGGCGCCGCACCCGCCGCTGCCCAACATGTACATCGCAACTACCAGGAAGTCGGCGCTGGAGCCATCGCTTCCCGCGAACCTGCCGAAGTACGCGCTGGAACTGGCCTCGGCGCTGGGCCACGCTACCCGTGACGCGGCGTTCTCCTGCCGCCGTGAAGACGAGCTCGGCCGCCTTTCCGCAGGCATGCTGGCGGACTTCGTGGTGCTGGATACCGACCCGTTCGTGGCCGGGGTGGATTCCTTGCTGGCTTCTTCCGTTGTGCTCACCGTGGTGGGCGGGCAGGTGAAGTTCCGCGCGTAGCTTTGTTTAGGTTGGCGGGTCTGTTCCCTTTTGTTTGGGTGCGGGCCCGCCTTTTTGTTTGCGCTTACGCGGGCTGTGAAAGTGTCTTGGCGGGAATGTCCTCCGGCGCGGTTAGGATTCACTTCGTACACTCAGTTCTGCCTGAAATCAGGCAGCGATTCCATGGGGGAATTTATTTGTTAAGTACTTCATTGCGCCCTGCTTCAGTGCGCGCTGTTTCATGGCGCCGGAAAACCGTTGGCACCTTGCTGGCTTTGACCGCATTCGCCGCTCCCGCCGTCGTAGTCGCAGCTCCGGCGCAGGCGGTTCCCACGGTGACCACCCGGGTGGCTTCGTTCTCGGCGGGCCCGGCCACGGTGGTCCGCGGGAAGGCCATCACGGTCCAGGGCCAGATGCAGGGCTTCAACGGCCGAACCTGGGTCAAGACCGGAACGGTCACGGCGGTGGTCTACTTCGATCCGGACGGCGCCAAGCCCAACGCCGCCGTGCGCACGCTGAAGACCAACACCACCGGCTACGTCCGCACCACATTCGCGGCCTCGGTTACCGGCAAATGGTCGGTACGGATGACGGCCACCGGCGCACTGAAGGGCAACACCTCGGGCCAGGCGACCGTCCGCGTGGTCGCACCGGCACCGGCTCCGACGTCTTCCAGGCCCGTGAGCACGTGGAACTGCCCGGCCTGGGCACCTATCAAGGGCAACGCGCCGAGCGGGATTTACCACCTGCCCGGCCAGCGTTACTACACCAGGACGACGCCGGAAGTCTGCTTCGCGACGGAGCAGGCGGCCCAGCGGGCGGGGTACCGCAAGTCGAAGGTATAGGGGCGGTTCCGATGAAGGTTCTCGCGGACCCGGTTTTTCGGACGACGGTTTTGAGCGGGATTGCGGTGGGCGTCGGGACGTTTGGCACTGCGGACAAGTTCCCGGTCCTGAGCGGGATGCTTGCCGCGGCTTGGGCCATGGTGGCCGGCTTCTCGGTCGCTGCCATCGTTAGGCGGCGCCGGGAAGGTTGATCTTCAGCAATTGGATTGACGACCGGGCGGACCTACCAAATCCGTGGTGGCCGCCGCTGACTTAGCAAGGCCCGGTTTCCTTTCAAGCAAAGGAAACCGGGCCTTTTCAGCGGCACACCTAGCCTTAGGAAAATGTCCGTTATCCGGTGGGAATCGACAGAACGATTCAATTCGGGGCCAGGTCAACTCGGTCCACGATCCTGCCCTGCATAAACTGTCGGTGCCTGGTGGGATCCTGCAGCATGGCCAGAAAGCGTCGTAAATCCAGCAGCGCGGCCGCGATGGGCGCCGGCGCTGCCGGGTGTGGCCCCTTCGGCATCGTCTTCACGCTCATCGTGATCGGACTTGTTATTCAATACTGGTGGGTCATCTTGACCGTTCTCGGAGTCATCGCAGGGATCGTGGCTATGATCGTTGCGCTGGTGAAGATCGGCAGAAGACCGTCAGCTGAGGTTACCCAACAGCCACAAGAGCCACCCCGTCCACTCGTCCCGGTCCCGGTCCCGGTCCGGGAAGCCGAGCCCAAGGCAAAGCCCAAGCCCAAGGCAAAGCCGCTTGACGCTGATGAACTTGCGGAACAAATGCGCGCCCTCAAGCACACAAGTCACGTGCGGGCGATGCAGGAGTGGGACTACGAGTGGATCCTGCTGGCGTACCCCAATAAGAGCAGCCGGGAAATCAACGAAATCGCCAATGCCCACTTCGCGAAAGGCCGATCGATCGGCGTCAACTACGGCGACCCCATCGTCCCAGGATTCAACGCCCGCAAGCCCGGCAAGGATGTTCCGTAACTGGGGTTGCCGACCCTACGCCGATCGTCTGGCGAGAAGCTCCCTGAGGCAGCTTTCGTAGCCGGACATGATGTCGTTGAAGTGCTGTAGCTGCAGGCCGCCGTCGACTGCCGCTGCCTCCCAGGCATCAGGCAGTTCATTGTCGAGCGAGCACAGCAGCGGCTCCTGGACGACGCCGTCGCGCTCCAGTGTGGCGATGGCCCACGGGTGCGCCGGGCGGGCGACCCTGATGCCGGCGGCCGCGAGCGGTTCGGCGAGCAGGTTGCGGGTGACTACCCGCCACGAGGCGAGGTACGGTTCGCAAAGCTGCTCGACGAGATCGGAGTCTTTGCTGTCGTACGCCCGCCATAGATCATCGGTGAGCGCATCCCATTCTTCTTCCGGCCGGACCAGCAAATGTGCGGCGCGGACTTGTGCAGTGAGGACATTGAGCATTGTGCTTCTCCTTTGATCGAGAGGCTGCCGAGTCGATTTTCAGAACAGGGTAGTGCGCTTCCGCGATGATTGCTTGTCACAAGGACCCTGGGGTCGCGCCTTTCCGGAGTTTCCGAAAAGGCGCGGCATGTAGGGTCTTACGTCGAGCTCCCGATGTTTGGCCCGGAGGTCAGCCTTCGCACTCCACGCAGTATCGGAGCCCGTTCTTCTCCCTGGCGATTTGGGAACGATGACGCACGAGGAAGCACGAGCTGCACACGAACTCGTCCTCGCCCTGCGGGATAACCTGGACGATAAGTTCTTCCGCGACGATCTCTCCACCGGGTCCGCCGGCGTCGAGTCCGTCAGTTTCATCCAGCTCGAGCACCACGCTCTTTGCCGTCGGTGCACCGGCTGACTGCAGCGCCTGCAGGGACTGTTCCTGCGACTCCTTCACGTCCGAGCGAAGTTCGTCGTAATCAGCTGCCACTTGTAAAAGCCTCACTATTCTCTGGGGGTGGTCCGCGAAGGAACAACGTACAGGGTGCCTCAAGAATTCCCTAATGCGCCGGATCGCTGATCGCTGGCCAGTCCGCGCGAGCCTGAAGACACTTCCCCGGCATCATAGGGGAGCATTAGGGGGCGACTAGTGGTGGACTCTATATAGACGGAAGATGTTCACCACTCGGCAAATACTCACCGTTGGTAGGCAGGAATCTGAACAATGAGAGTGGGACTGCGGCTACAGGGAACCAGCTGCCGTACCGTTGTTTTGGACGGACGGGCTGTAGTTTCCGCCGCCCGGGAGGTGCTCGGCGGCAGCTTGCCGGAGGCCTTGGAATCGTCCCTGTCCGGACTCCGTCGGGAGTTCGGGTCAGGCATCACCGAAATCACCGCCGACGTCGGACGGGTCCTTGCGGAGCGGAAGCTCGCCGACGTCGTCGCCATCCGTGTTTCGCCCCGTCCCCCTGCGGACGCCTTCCACGTGACCGTGCTGCCGCCCCTTGTCGAGCCGGCGGTGACCCGGACAGTGCACGTCGGCGGGGGTCACGACCTGCGGGGACGGCCCCTGGTCCGGTTGGATCTGGAGGCTTTCCTGGCTGATCTCCCTGGAATTCTCTCCAGTGGCGCACGGAACGTGGCGATCACTTCCGTCGGTTCGACAGCGTCCAAGGAGCATGAAACGCGCATAGCCGATGCCATCCTCAGCAGCGACAGGGACATGCGGATCAGTATTTCCAGTGACTTCTACTCCAGCGTCTTCCGCGACCGCGACTACACGGCGATTCTCAACAGTGCCCTGATGGAGACGGGGGAAGAGTTGGCGGCCATGCTTGAGGAGGGCGGCCGGCGCCATTTCCCGGCTGCCCTGTTGTCGTTCGGAAAGAACGACGGCGGCCGCGCGCCCCTGTCGCGGTTGGCGTTGGCTCCTGTGCACGGGTTGTACGCCGAGCCGGCGATGGCAATCCTTGGCGCCGCCGCCTTGGCGGGAATCCCCGAGGGGGAAGTCATTCTCTGCACGGAGGCCGGAGCCTCCGTGGGCCACACCCGCGGAGGCCTGCCTGCCGCCCGAAGCCTCATCCGCCAAGGATTTGACGCGAGCCTCGCCAGCAACGCGGCCATTCTCGAGCCGTACACTGTCCACCACACGGTTCGCCCAGACATTCCCTCCGTGATTGCCGACCTCCGCGAACGGCCGGAGACTGCGCTTCCTTTCGGGCTGGTACCCACCCTTCCGGCGGCGCAGGAGGCAGCGCTGGTAGGACTTGCTGCGGCGCCGCTGACAGCGTGGATAGACAGGCTCGAGACCGTCAGCGGCCGGGCTGCGCTGCAACTCGTACAGAACCGCGCCGAGGAAGACGCCCACTCTGCGGCGGTCCAGTTGGGCGCCAGCCCCGGACACACCAACATCATTGAATCGAACGTCTATGCCATGCCCTACGGCAACCCGGGAATCGTCCGAATCCGGGTCCAAGCGGCAGGAGAAACCTACGGCATCGGGGAACACACCCTGCCCGCAGCTACCCTGGGAGCCACCCCATGAGCACCGTACTTACTACCGAAGACGTCCGGAACCTCCGCACCGGGGCCCACTTCCTGACTTGCACCATCGACCCGACGGCCATCTACGTCTACGCAGAAATGATCCAGCGGGCGATGGAGGACCGGTCAGTGGAACTCGTCACCGTCGACGAGCTTGCTCCCGACGATCTGGTGGTAGCGGTCGGAATGGTAACGCAGGGCCTTTTCATCGCCGACATGCCTCCCGTGGGCGATGAGTTCCTCGGCTGCATCCGTGCCATCGAGGCCAGCCTCGGGCGCCCGGTGCGGGCGATCTATTCACTTGCGGCTGCCAACATCAACGGAATCGTCCCCCTCATGGTCGGGCTGCAGTCCTCGCTGCCCGTCATCGATTCCGATCCCATGGGCCGCGTCTTTCCCTTGATCAGCCAAACGACGCTGAGTATCGGAAACGTAGCGATCGGCCCCATCGCCCTCATGGGGGCAACCGGGGAACGGGCGGTGGTGGAGGTCGAAAGCCCGCAGCGGGCCGAAACGCTGGTGCGTGCACTGGTGACCGAACTGGGCGGCTGGGCAGCTACCGCCATGTATCCGTGTTCCGCACAACAGCTGAAGGAGCATGGCGTCCACGGCTCCATCACCCGGATGATCCGGATCGGGCAAATCCTCGACGCGGACACTCCGGTCGAGGGAAAGCTGTTGATGCTCGCCGAACTCCTGGGCACCACGCGCATCGCGCGGGCCCGCGTGAACCACATCGAAAGCCTCTCCCGGCCCACCGACCTTGGCCTGCCGGCGCAGCCGTCCAGCCTGACGCTCGACGACGAAACCACCGGCCGCATCATCCGTCTTGAAATCCAGAACGAGATCCTGCTGGTCCTCGTGGACGGTGCAGTAACCGCAGCCGTCCCGGACATGGTGACCCTGCTCAACTCCGAGCAGGGCACCGTGGTCAACATCGACGACGTCCAGGTGGGTGACGTCGTGGACATCTTGAAGATCACGGCAGCGGCACAGTGGTACACAGAGGCAGGGCTCGATCTTACTGAGCCCAAGGCCTTCGGCATCCCGATAGCGCACCCAAGGCGGCCACATGCGTAGATCCCAGAATGAAACCAGGCTCGATCTCGCCGGACTGCTGGCACACGGCTCCCTCCGTGGCACCACGCCTCTGTATCTCACCCCATCCAGCAGCCTGGTAGAAAGCGTTGTTCTCGTCTCCCAGCTTGAGGAAATCCGGAAGGTGCGTCCCAACACTGTGGTCGTCCTGTCCCCGGTGATGGGATCAGGAGGCTGGCTGGTGTCCGCGGCACTGCGGCACGCGTGGGAGCGGCGGGCAAGCGCCGTCGTCGTGGCCGGCAGTACTTATGCAAGCGCAGCGGTCGGACTCGCGCAGCGGTTGGGCATCACCCTGCTGGCCGCTGACGGTGACCCGTCAGCACTTGCCTTGGCGCTGGCGGCCGAGATCGGAGCTGCACTGTCGGTGGTCGATGCGGAACTGGCCCGGGTCGCCAGGGCGGTCGCAAAGGACACCACCCTTGCTGACGTCCTCAAGACCATTTCCAGGGAACTGGACGGAGTCGGAGTCTTGCTGGGGTACGACGGCGTGGTCCTGGCCTCCGCCGGAATACCTCCACGGGAGACTGACGAAGTCGTCACCGTGGAAGTCGGCGAGGCCAATGGCGCCGTCCCCTTCACCCTGACGGTCAGCGTGCCCACATCCGGGGTCCACAACCTGAGGGTGGTGCGGTCAATCCTTGAGGTAGCCACCCCGGCGGTGAAGGCTGCCTGGTTGTTGGAAGATCTGCTCGGCACTACCCGCGCAATTCCCACTGCGGCGATCGCCGGGTTGGATCAGGACCCCGTTGTGTCCGGCATGGAGTTCGAGGAAAAGCACCGGCATCTGTTGAATCAGCTGGGCTGGCGCGAAGGGGAGCACTACGTGGCCGTGTGGTTCCGTGACGGGCGGGTGCAAGACCATAGGCCCGAACTGACGGCGGTGCTGCGCCTGCTCTGGCGCAAGGTCACGGCACGCAGTCCCTTGGCCGAGGTTCAAGGTGGTTGGCTGACGCTCGTGCCGGCCGGGGATCAGGACGCCTCCACCCAGCTTGAAACCCGAATCAGGACACGCCTGGGACCGGCTTTTGCCGAGCTTGGCCTGACGGCGGGACTGTCCCGGTGGCAGGAGGACGGACCGGCGCTGGCGCTGATCGTACGTGAGGCCCGGCTGGCTGCCGAATCATCCCGGTCAACGGGACCGGGTACGGTTCTGGGCCTCGCCAGCCTCGGGGTGGGCGCGGCCACGAGCTTCGTCGACGTGGACGCCGTCGCACTGGTGGCAGAGCTAACTCTGCCGCGACTGATGGCATCTCCTGACCGCGATGTGATTATTACGGCGGCGGCCGTCTTCCTCGATCACCGCAGCTCAGTCAGCCTTGCTGCGAAATCCCTCAACTTGCACCGGAACACCCTGCAGGCGCGGCTCAATCGGGCAAGGGAACTCGGTGTACCGCTTGATGTCCCCTCCGAGCTGCTGTCCGTCCACCTCATCGCCAAAGTGCTGCAGCGCTCCTTGCAAGACTAGGCGCGGCACTCTGCCCCGGACCGGCCCCGGGCCCGTGTCCGTCGAACTGTTCCACGGACACGGGATCCAGGGACGGGAGGGCTAACTTACTTCGACAACAATCTTCCCTGACTGTTCGTTCGACTCCATGTAGCGGTAGGCGTCGAGGACCTGGTCGAAAGCAAAGACCTTGTCGACCCGAGGCCGCAGCGCGCCGGAGCCGATCCGTTCGAGGATGAAGTCGACACCTCGCCGCCGCTCATCGGCCCGTCCGACGTGGTTGAACATTGAGTACGGATGGAAGACCGATTGCGTCCTGCACATTGCGGCCATAGGGATGACGGGCTGCAGATCGCTCAGCGTCCCGTAGCCGAAAATGATGGCATTGGGTGCGAGGTGATCGACATAGGTGCTCAGGGACTCTCCTCCGACAGGATCGAAAGCGACCCGCACGCCCTTGCCGTCGGTGGCTCGGTCGATGACCTCGCCGAGATCGTCTACTCCCGCGAGGGCTACTTCGTTCGCACCTGCCTTGAGGAGCAGCGATCGCTTCTTCTCCGACCGTGTCGTCGCGACCACCTTCGCCCCCAGCGCGCGTGCGATCTCGATGGCGCCAAGCCCGGCCGAACTGGCCGCGGCCGTGATGAGCACTGTGTCTTCGGATCCGAGATCGGCTACCTCTGCGAAGGCGAAGTAGGAAGTGAGATATTGCATCCAGACAGAGCAGGCTTGCGGATCCGAAAGTTCCGGTGGAGCAAGGGTCAGGTAGTCTGCCGGGAGGACGGCTGTTGTTCCTTGCACGCCATCGGTTGTTGTGAAGAAGGGAATGCTCGTCACACGGTCACCGACATCAAAGGCGGTGACGTTCCCGCCGATCTCGGTGACGGTTCCCACTGCCTCCGAACCAATGCGCGAGGGGAACTCCGGAATGGTGTAGTGCTCCCCGTGGATGAACATCAGATCTGCCCGGTTGAGCGCGAAAGCCGCGACGTCGATTCGGACATCGTTTTCGGCGAGCGGACGTGGCGAAGCGGCTTCGACGGCCAGGACCTCAGGGCCGCCAAGTTCGCGGAAGACAACTGCGGCTTCCGACCTGCTCACTGCTGGACCAGCGAGCTGTCGGCCAACGCGGACACCGAAGTCATTGACACGATGTGCTTCGGCTCGAGAGCCGGGAAGAAACGCGCGCGTTCTTGGGCCGTGGGCCCGTCGTAGCCCAGGCGCTTGCTGTGCGTCCAACCGAAGCGACGGACCGAGTCGACGAGTTGCTCGGCGTGCTTGAGCGGAGCCACCGTCGCGTCGATCACGGGTACGCCGATTTCCTCCTGAACCGTTCGGAAGAATCCGAATTCGGCCGTGCAGCCGAGGATGACGACGTCTGCGCCGTCCTCTTCCACGGCTTTGCGGGCTTCGGCCATGATTCGCTTTTCCGTGAGAGCCGGGTCCTCCTGGAAGTCATCGACGCCCATCTCGAGCACGCGCCATGAGGCAAGGCGCTCTGACGCGCCGCAACGGTGGACGTTTTCGGCCATCTCGGGAATCCACTTTTTCCGTCCAACGAGGATGGAAAATCGCTCGCCCAGACTGCCGGCGAAGCTCAGCGCCGAGTGGGCCGGGCCTACTACCACCATGCGATCGGTGATTTCACGTGCCGCCCGCAGCGCCGGGTCGTAAAAACAGCCGATGACGGCGGCGTCGTAGCCTTCTTCTTCCGCCCACCGCACCGTGCGCAGCAGTTGCGGGAGCATGAGTGCCTCGAAGGCGTTGTATTCAATGTGGGAGGGGCCCACGCCATCAAGTGAGACGACATCAACTTCGGTGCCGGGACGGACTATCTGACGGAAGGAATCCGCCATTGCGCGGTTGTACAGATCTGTGAAGAGCGGGTTGATCCACAGGATTCGGGCATTTTCCGGGAAAACGTCAAGACTTTCGCTTGGGCTGATCATTCCAATTCACTTCCTTCGGTTTCGGGCAAGAACAGGCCGAGGATGACCGTGGCAAACAAGAACATGTTGATAAAGAGGATGGTCGATGTAGTTCCGGTGGCTGAGGCCAGGAGGAATCCGACAAGACTCGGTGCGACCGTATTTGCGACGCGCTGACCGAAAAGCCCGGACCCGTAACCCGAGCCACGAAGCGCTGAGGGGTAGAGCTCACCCATCCACGTGTCCCAGACACCCCAGGCTCCCAGGGCGAAGAAGGCCAGGGAGAACATGCCTACGTACATCTCGGTCTCGGTCGAGGCTGTCGCGAAGAAGAATCCGCCGCCTGCCGCGGCGAGGACGTAGATCGTGAAGATCCACTTGCGACCGAAACGTCCGGTGAGATACGAAGCCGACATATATCCGGGGATCATGAGCACCGCGCTCAGGGCAATGAAGGAAAAGCTTGATGAGGCGCTCAGTCCCCGCCCTTCAAGCAGTGTGGGCATCCACGATTGAAGTCCCCAGTAGCCCCAGGAGAAGGTGAAGTTGATGAGGACCTGAACAACCGTGATCCGGCCCATCCTCCCCTTGAAGAGGCTCCAGATGGACTGCTTCTTGCCCTCCGAGACCGTCAATGTGGTGCCACGCGAGATACCGCGTGCTCCCAGTTGGTCGAGGACATCATGCGCGTCCTCGTTCCGGCCCCGCCTCGCGAGCCAATACGGGGATTCCGGTACGACCTTGTACAGAACGATGCCCCATAGGCTGGCAAGTGCGCTGACAGCAATGACCCAGCGCCAGCCCTGCCCGCCGATCAGGGCAGCGGTGCCGAGGGCGGCCAGGATGCCAATCGGCCACCCGGCAGCAAGATATACCGTGGCCCTTCCGCGGACTTTGACCGGGAGCAGTTCTTCGAAATAGGGGAAAGTCACGGTGAAGACGCCGGAGAACAAAAGCCCGGCAAGGAAGCGAGCCACCGAGAGGATCTCAAAGTTCGGCGCGAAGCAGCTCAGAAGCGTAAAGACGCCATAACCGACGAAGCTCCATGCACACGTGGCCTTCCTGCCGATCCGGTCAGAGATGGGTCCCCAAATGAGTGACCCGGGAATCATCCCCAGGAAGAGCGCCGAAATGGCGATTCCTACCTGTGTCATCCCGACCTGCAGGCTCGTCGCCAGATCACTGGCAACGTAGGTGAGCATGAGCATTTCCCAGGCTTCGATTGCGAAAGCAACGAAGAGGACCGCGCAGATTTTGATGTGAATGAACCCGAAAGGCATGTCGCGGAACGCGTGCCCCACGGCCATCGAGCGAGGTGGGCTCGCCGTCCCGGGCGCTGGCCCTGTAACGAGCGGGTCGATGTTGGACATGTCGTGACCTCCGATATTGCGGATGGATAAGAAGGACAAGCAGCGTTTCTGTGCACGGAGAACAGTCCGGATGTCGAGGAATGCACGATGCACCTCGGAGCAGCTCACCCAAGCCTCCACTCGGAGCAGCTTGTCCAGGCCTCCCGCCGAGTGATGGCACTCACAGTACAAATCGGGTATGCCCGGACAGCGTTCAGTTTGCACTTTTCCGACATGCCCGTTTGGGCGCCAAGCACTACTGGTCCAAAAACGTGTACCCGTCCGCGCGGGGCGTTACTGACACCGCTTTAAGCACTCTGCCCGTCGAGCATCAGCTGAATGGTGCAGCATGCCCATCCTCTGGGTCGGCCCCGTCGGTAGCGTGTTTCCACACACAAAGTGCCACCCCAAACCATGAGGAGATACACATGCCGAATTACAGAGTGTCGATGGATATCGGCGGAACCTTTACGGACATTGTGGCGTACGACCACGAGGCCGGAACCTACGCGGCAACGAAAGCGTCTACCACGCCAGGAAACCTGAGTGCCGGCGTCATCGCAGGCCTCGAATCCATAGTCGATGATCTCTCGGACATCGATTTCCTCGTCCACGGCACCACCCAGGGCTTGAATGCGTTCCTCGAACGCCGTGGAGTTCCCGTGCTGCTGCTGGCCACGGCCGGGATCGAGGACACCTATCACATCGCCCGCGGCCCGCGCCTTGAGCTCTACAACGCCCAGTACCGCAAGCCCGCCCCGCTGGTCGAGCGCAAGGACGTGATCGGCGTCCGTGGCAGGCTGGACAGCCAAGGCCAGGAACTCGTGCCCTTGGATGAATTGGCCGTCCGCCGGGCAGCGCGCCGGGCAGCGGAGGAGGGTTATGGCGCCGTCGCCGTTGCGTTCCTGTTCAGCTACAAGAACCCCTCGCACGAACTCAGGGCCCGCGAAATCCTGATCGAGGAACTCGGGGAAGAGTTCACCGTCTCCCTTTCGCACGAAGCAGCCAAGGAATGGCGCGAATACGAGCGCACCTCCTCCGCCGTCGTCGAAGCCTACACGGGTCCGGTCGTACGCAACTACCTCCTGGACCTGGAAGAGAAGCTCGCTGACCGGGGAGTGGAAGCCCCCCTGCACATCATGCAGTCCTCCGGCGGCGTGCTCACCGCCGAATCCGCTCGTAAGCGGCCGCTCCAGACACTCCTTTCGGGGCCGGTCGGCGGCGCCATGGGCGACGTTGAACTGGCGGGCGTCTCGGGAAACCGCAACCTCATCGGTGTGGACATGGGCGGCACATCCTTTGACGTTTCCTTGGTGGTTGACGGCAAACCGGATGTCTCCACGGAGGCCCACCTTGAAGGCCTTCCGATGCTCATGAGCGTTGTCAACATCCACACCGTCGGCGCTGGCGGCGGCTCCGTCGCCTGGCTCGAAGCCGGCGGCCTGCGGGTCGGACCGCGTTCTGCAGGAGCCAACCCCGGACCGGCTTGCTACGGCCGCGGCGGGACGGAACCCACCGTCACCGACGCCAACCTGCTGCTCGGCCGTGTCGACCCCGACTGGTTCGCCGGCGGACAGGTCGCTTTGGACCGTGAAGCCGCGATAACCGCCCTGAAAACGGTAGGTGACCAGCTCGGCCTGGACCCCATCGCCATGGCTGAAGGCATCTGCGACGTCGCCAACTCGCAGATGGCCCAGGCCATCCGGACCATCACGATCGCCCGCGGCATCGAGCCCCGGGACTTCTCCCTCGTGGCCTTCGGCGGAGCCGGACCCATGCACGCAGTCTTCCTCGCCAGGGAGCTCGGCATCCCGGAAACGGTCGTTCCCCGCTTCCCCGGTGCTTTCTCCGCCTGGGGCATGCTGCAAACCAACATCCGCAAGGACTTTTCCGAACCCTACTTCTACCTCGACGAAGACATTGACGTGGCAGACATGGCCGGCATCCTGCGCACCATGGAAGTCGAAGGCTTGTCGTCACTGGTCTCGGAAGGGGTCCCGGAGGAAAGCCGCGCAACGAGGGCCTCCGTGGATGTCCGCTATCAGTCGCAGGAGTTCTCCCTGAACGTTCCGCTGACGTCCGCTGACGAGCCGGAGTCTCCCGACTTCGTCGCAAACCTCGCCGCCCGCTTCTCTGCGATGTACCACGAGCGTTATGGCCACTCCAACCTTGGTGCGCCGATCGAAATCGTGACGCTGCGCACGCAGGCTGTCGGTGACCTGGGACGGCTGGAAGCTCCGAGCTACGCCACCGCACAGGGCCCGGAGTTCAGGCACGAAGTCCGCCAGGTGGTCTTTGACCACGTCGAGCACAGCACCACCGTGGTCCGCCGGGACGACCTCGGCGCCGGCCACACATTCGAAGGCCCGGCCATCATCGTGGAGCAGACCGCCACCACCGTTGTTCCCCCCGGGTTCAACGTCAAGGTCGACGAGTTCGGCTCCCTGGTCATCCGTTCTGAAGACGTCGAAGGAAACTGAGGTACAAGAAATGACAATTGCACCAGTCAAAACCCTGGATCCGGTCACCGTGGAAATCATCCGCAACGCGCTCACCAGCGCGGCGGATGACATGAACGCAACCCTGATCCGTTCCGCCTACTCACCCATCCTCTACGAGGGCGGGGACTGCGTCGTGGCCCTCCTTGACACCGAACACCGCGTGCTCGGACAGTCGGCCGGCCTCCCGCTGTTCCTCGGCAACCTCGAAACGTGTTCGATCGCCGTGGAGGAAATGTACGGCCGCGCGGTCTGGCAGGAAGGGGACATCTGGATCCTCAACGACTCATACCTGGGCGGCACCCACCTGAACGATGTGACCATTTTTGCCCCGATCTTCGACGACGGCGCGGTGGTCGGATTCGCGGCCACCCGTGCGCACTGGATGGACATGGGATCCAAGGATGTCGGCGGCTCCATGGACTCGACGGACATCTTCCAGGAAGGCTTCAGGATGGGGCCGGTCAAGCTGGTCGAAGCCGGAATCGAGACTTCTGTCGTGGACCTGATCCGGACCAACGTGCGCTTCCCCTACCAGACCATTGGTGACATGCACGCGATGATCGCAGCCCTCCGGATGGGGACCACCCGGATGAAGGAGCTCGTGGGCAGGTACGGGATGGAGCAATTGGATGCCGCCCGGGATGAGATCTTCCGCCAAACAGAGGAGATCGAGCGCGCGACCGTCCGCAACATCCCGGACGGCGTGTACGAAGCCGAGGGCTTCTTGGACAACGACGGCATCGATCTGGACACTCCCATTCCGATCAAGCTGCGGATCACGGTAGCGGACGACACCGTTGACTTCGATGTCACCGGGTCGGCGGACCAGACCTTGGGGCCGGTCAACTGTGGTGCCGCCCAGGCTGTCTCGGCACTGCGCGTGGGCTACAAGCTCCTCGTCAGCCCCGAGTCCAACTCCAACGGCGGCTCGTTCCGGCCAATGACCACCCAGGTGCGGTCCGGCTCGGTGCTGGGCGCCGTGACGCCGGCCCCGTGCCAGTGGTACTTCTCCCACCTTGGCCTGCTGATTGACCTCGTTTCCAAGGCAATGGCCCCGGCCATGCCCGAATGTGTCGCCAGCGCCAGCCACGGTGACTCAATGATTATCACCGCCGCCGGCTTCGACGCCCGCTTCGGCCGGAACTTCGTCACGATGGAAGCAACTCTGGGCGGTTGGGGTGCGTGGCAGGGCACGGATGGTGAATCAGCCATGATCAACAACGTCAACGGTTCGCTCAAGGACCTGCCCATCGAGATGCTGGAGACCCGTTACCCGTTCCGGATCAACGAGTACTCCATCCGCCCCAACTCCGGCGGACCCGGGCAGTACCGAGGCGGCAACGGCGTGGTGCGCGAGTACGAATTCCTGGCGGACTGCGTAGTGGGGCTCTGGTTCGAACGGTCGAAGACCCCCGCCTGGGGACTCTTCGGTGGATCGGACGCCCAGGGCCCGGAAGTTGTCATCAACCCCGGACGCTCTGATGAGGTCCGCACGCTGAAGGCGAACGCCCGCAAGGTCAAGGCCGGCGACGTCGTGCGCCTCGCCGTGGGCGGGGGCGGCGGCTTCGGGGACGTCGCCAAGCGCTCCCGAGAGGACATCACCTACGACATCGTCAATGGTTTCATCACCGAGGACTTCGCCAAGACGCACTACGGCTACTAAGCCCCACCACCGGATGGGCTCCCATCCAGAAGGGAGGACTTCATGAGTTCCCAATTTGAATCCTTCGACGACGTTTGCGAAAACACCCGGAAGGCAGTCGGCGTCACTCTCTTTACCGTCTCTGTCATCGCGGACGACGGCGCCAGCATGGCCCGCGTCTACACCACCCATCCCGATGTCTACCCGGTAGGCGGGAAGAAGACCCTCGCCGGGGACACGAACCCCGTGTGGCTGGCACAGGTGCTGCGCGGGCAGCAGCCGTTCCTCGGGGCGGATAAGGAAGCGGTCCGTGCATTCTTCTTTGATTCGGCAACGATCGAGTCATTGGGCTGCGGGGCCATCATGAACGTTCCGGTCGTGAGCCGCGGCCGGACTATCGGATCGATGAACTTCCTCGCTCCTGAGGGCAGCTATGGCCAGAACTCGGTAGAGGCAGCAGTGGACATCGCACGGCGTTCCGTCGATCTGCTCGAAGAAGCCCGTACCACCAGCAACTAGATCCTTCGCGGGCGGGTACCAATTGGGGGCCCGCCCGCGGGGACCACAGGAAGGACCTACACGTGACCACTCCGGGAAACCTGACAATACGGAACGCCATCATTTTCGACGGCGAATCACCCGAGCTGATTGAGGGCTCCATCAGCATCCGGGACGGCCGGATCACGGGGGCAGGGCGGGAAGTGGACGAAGTCGGGGCCGTCCTTGACGCGGGCGGCCGCACAGTGGTTCCAGGACTTATCGATGCGCACTTCCATGCTTACGCGATCAGCCTGAAGTCGACCACGAACGAGACGGGGCCCCTCAGCTATTCGGCACTCGCGGGGGCGAGGCGCCTCGCGGCTGCCCTGCTCCGGGGATTCACCTCGGTTCGTGACGTGGCGGGTGGCGACATTGGCCTTGCCAGCGCCATCGAGGAGGGCCTGTACCCAGGTCCACGCTATTTCTTCACCGGGCCGGCGCTCAGCCAGACAGGCGGCCACGGCGATATCCGGGCCGCGAACCACGGAGGATGCTTCCATGGCGGCCACATGTGCGAAGTGGTGGACGGCGCTGATGACCTGCTGCGGGCCGTGCGCCACCGATTCCGCACAGGTGCCTCCGCCATAAAGCTCATGACCTCCGGAGGGGTCGTTTCGCCGGTCGATCCGATCCGGATTCCGCAGTACACCGCGGAGGAAATCCGCGTCGTTACGGAGGAGGCTTCCCGTCGGGGCAGCTATGCCACGGCCCACGCATACTCGCCCGAAGCCATTCGCCACGCCGTACTTAACGGGGTTCGCTGCATCGAACACGGCAATCTGCTGGATGCGGAAACCGCCCAGCTGATGGCTGCCAACGACGTCTATCTGGTCCCCACCCTTGTGACCTACGAGGCCATGGAACGACGCGGAAGGGAAGTCGGCCTCAGCAACGTAGGAGCGGCCAAGAACCGGGAAGTGCTGGAGGCCGGAAGGAACGCCGTGGCACTGGCCCAGGACGCCGGGGTCCGGATCGGGTTCGGAACTGACCTGATGGGTGAACTGGAGGACGAGCAATTGGGCGGACTCCGCCTGCAGTGTGAAGCGCTTGGCGTGTACGGCGCCCTCCGGTCGGCAACATCAGTCAACGCCGCCCTGCTCCGGCGCAGCGACCTGGGAAGGATCACCGAAGGGTCCTGTGCGGACCTGGTGGTGCTGGACGGGAATCCCTTCCAGGATCCCTCCATCCTGTGGGACGAAGGCAAGGCACGTACCGTCATCAAGGACGGGCAGATCATTTCGTCCGGTGCCCTTCGCGGCGCAGCAGACGTCACCTTGGACGTTCCGGTTGGCTGAACTCGCTGAAGCCGGCTCCATGGTCGGATTTCGGGCAAAGCAGAAAAGCCCCGGTTCCCTTGTAAACAAAGGGAACCGGGGCCTTCTCATTTGGCGGTGACGGTGGGATTTGAACCCACGTTGGCTGTTACACCAAACAACATTTCGAGTGTTGCACCTTCGGCCGCTCGGACACGTCACCAACTCGAATAGGTTACCGGAGTCGGCGGCCGTTCCCCAAAACGACCTTCCAAAGCACCCCGGCCCCGGCTAGATTCGTCAGCAGGATGACCACCTCTGAAGAACGCAACGAAGCGGCCGAACACAGCCACGCGGGAGCCGGCCACGCCACCGCCTACTGGACAGTGGGCAGGGGCAAGGGCGAACTCCGCGACGAGGAACTGCCCGAGCCCAAGGCCAATGAGGCACTCGTCAGGACCCTGTATTCGGGCATCAGCAAGGGCACCGAACTCCTCGTCCACGAAGGCCACGTCCCGAAGAGCGTCGCGGGGACCATGCGCGCCCCGCACCAGGAGGGCGACTTTCCCTCGCCGGTGAAGTACGGGTACCTCTCGGTCGGCGTCGTGGAGCAGGGGCCGGAGGACTGGCAAGGCAAAAAGGTGTTCTGCCTCCACCCGCACCAGGACCGCTATGTCGTCCCGCTCAGCGACCTCACAAGAATTCCCGACGGCGTCCCGCCCCGCCGGGCGGTGCTCACCGGCATGGTGGAGACTGCCCTCAACGCGCTCTGGGAGGCCGGGCCGCGGCTGGGTGACCGGATCGCCGTCGTCGGGGCCGGGCTGCTGGGCGGCACCCTGGCGGCGCTGCTGCGGAACTTCCCGCTCCAGCGGCTCGAACTGGTGGACGTGGACCCCGCCAAAGAACAAACAGCCAACGCACTGAAGATCGGCTTCGCCCGCCCGGAAGAAGCCAAAAAAGACTGCGACATCGTCTTCCACTGCTCCGCAACAAGCGAAGGCCTGCGCCGCAGCCTGCAATTGGCGGGCGACGAAGCCCGCGTCATCGAGCTCTCCTGGTTCGGGGACACCCCGGTCAACATCCCGCTCGGCGAGGACTTCCACGCCCGCCGCCTCTCGATCACCGCCAGCCAGGTGGGCGTGGTGGCCCGGGCGCGCCGCCACCGGCGCAGCACCGCCGAACGCCTGGAACTGGCCGTCGGCCTGCTGAAGGACCCGGCGTTCGACCTCTTCCTCAGCCCGGATTCAAGCTTCACCGAACTGCCGCACACTATGGAACACCTCGCCGAACACGGGGACGGGAACTCCTGCCACGTGGTCAGCTACCCGGAAGGATAAGCATGTTCAGCCTCACCGTCCGACGCCATTTCATGATCGCCCACAGCCTCCCGCGCGAGTCCTTCGGCCCGGCCCAGGGCCTGCACGGGGCCACCTTCGTGGCCGAAGTGGGGTTCCGGCGCGCGGAACTGAACACGGACGCCGTCGTGATTGACATCGGCGCGGCAGGTGAGCTGCTCCAGCAGGTCCTGGACCGGCTGAACTACAAGAACCTGGACGAACTGCCCGAGTTCGCCGGACAGCTGACCACCACCGAGGTCCTCGCCAGGCATGTCGCAGAACGGCTCGCGGACGCATTGCCCGACGGCGCCGGCCTGGCGGGGATCGACGTCGTCCTGCGCGAAAACCCCGACGCCTGGGCCGGCTACTCGCTCGAACTCCCACAGCCTGGCCAAACGGAGCCTGGCCGGCAATGAACGCCATCCGCTTCATCGTGCCCGGCAACGTCGAGCACCGCTCCGGCGGAAACCTCTACAACGCCCGGCTGGTGGAGCAGTTGGAAGCGCTGGGTGCCCGGACCGAGGTGGCGATGCTCGACGGCGAGTGGCCGCCCGGGCGCCCCGAGGACCGCGAGTCACTCGCCTGGGCCCTGCGGGACGCCCGGTTGGTGATCGTCGACGGGCTCATTGCGGCCGGAGCGCCCGGGGAGATCGCTGCCGCGATGCGGGCCGGCACACGGGTCTGGGTCCTTTCGCACATGGCCGTCACGGCCCACGCGGACCTTGAGGCGCAGGCGCTGGCCGCCGCAAGCGGGGTGATCTGTCCCAGCTCCTTCGCCGCGGAAAACCTCAAGGAACGCTACGGCCTGGACCGCGTCCACGTGGCGCTGCCCGGCACCCTGCCCGCCGAACCCGCCGCCGGATCACAGCCACCCCACATCATTTGCGTGGCCGCGCTGCTGCCGAACAAGAGCCAACTGCTCCTGGTCGACGCCCTCGACCGGCTCGGGACGCTCCCATGGACGGCGGCCCTCATCGGCTCCCCGGACGCGGACCCGCACTACGCCGCGGAGGTGCGGGCCGCCGTCGGGCAGTCCCGGCTGGCTGACCGGATCCGCCTGACCGGCGAACTCCACGGGCCGGAACTCGAGGCACAATGGCACGCCGCGGACCTCAGCGTGCTGGTCTCCGCCCGCGAGAGTTTTGGCATGGCTGTGCCAGAATCCCTGGCCCACGGGGTCCCGGTGATCGTCCGGCGTGGGACCGGGGCTGAGGAAGCGCTCGGGCAATCCGGCGCCGGCGCGGCCGTGGAGCTCGACGGCGGCCCGGCCGCCTTGGCGGACGCGCTCGCCGCCTGGCTGGAGGACCCGGAGTTGGCTGCCCGCTGGCGTGCCGCGGCACTGGAGCGGCGGGGGAGCCTGCCCACCTGGACCTCCACCGCCGAAAGCGTCCTCGCGGCGATCCGCGGGTGAGAAATCAGGGCGTGAGAAGGGGTCACTCCACGCCGAAGCCGGAGAACTCCCCGCTCGCCCGGCCCAATGAGGCCTCCACATGCTGCACGCGGCCCGGCGCCCTGTTGGAGCGCAGCCAGGCCAGCAGCGCCTCGGCGGCCTCGGGAGTGCCCTCGGCCACGACGTACACCGTGCCGTCCCAGCGGTTGACCGCCTCCCCGCTGAGCTGCAGGCGCCGGGCCTCCACCATGGTCCGGTACCGGAAGCCGACGCCCTGCACCTGGCCGGTCACGGTGGCGGTGAGGCGCACCAGCTCATCGCTCATGCCGCGCCCGAACCGTACGGGCGGGTGATCGCCTCGAGCAGGTGCCCGTCGGGGTCCTTGAAGTAGACGCCGCGGCCGCCGTCGTTGTGGTTTATCTGCTGTGGCCGGGTCCGTCCTGGGTCGGCCCAGTGCGGGATTTCCTCGGCCGAGATCCTGGCGAGGATGGCGTTGAAATCGTCTTCGGAGACCAGGAAGGCGTAGTGCTGCGGTTTGATGTCGCCCTCGGCCGTGGCGAAATCGAGGGCCACACCGTGCTCCAACGCCACCGTCATGAAGGACCACATGGGCGTCGGCGCGGGCAGGCCCAGGATCCGGGCGAGGAATTCGGCGGAGAAGCGCTTGTCCCGGGCGTAGACGATGGTGTGGTTGAACTCGATGGCCATGTGGGTCCTCCTCGGCAGACGCCCTCGACTGCCCATGTTCCTCCTCCGGCTGCCCTATGAACAGACAGGCTCAGGCTCGGGTCCGTCCACGCCGGAACAGCGGCAGGAAGACCGCCAACGCGAGGAGCTGCGTGCCCACAGTGAAGAGCGCCAGCCCCACCGGGGACACCGAATACAGGGCGCCGATGATCGTGGAACCGGCCAGCCATGAGATTCCGTAGATGGCCGTGAAGATCCCGTAGCCGGTGCCGCGCCGGGCGGCAGGAACCAGGTCCGCGACGGCGGCGCGGAGGGTCGATTCGTGGATCCCCAGGGCGGCGCCCCACACCACGGCCCCTGCCCAGACGAGGGCGGCGTCGGTGGTGAATGACAGGAACGGAACGGCCGCGGTCAGGGGCAGCGCGAGGAGCAGGCCGCGCAGCCCCGTCCGGTCATACAGGGCGCCGGAGGCTAGCGCTGCAAGTGCGGCGACGCCCATGGACACCGCGTAGCTGACCGGGATCAGTGCCGGAGGCAGGACCTTCTGGATCTCCAGGTGGTAGGACACGACGCCGAAGGTCGGGAAGCCGAACATCGAGACCGCCGTGAAGGCGCTGTACCACCAGAACCGCGCCGGAAGCGGGGTGCGCTGCCCGGCGGGTCCGGGCGCCGCGGGCTTGGGGACCGCGGGCTTGGGGACCGCGGGCTTGGGGACGGGCCGCCGGGATTCATCCACGACGGCTGTGTCGTACCGTTCCGGTGCCGGCACCGCCCGCCGCAGGAGGACCACGGCCAGCAAGGCGAGGGCGCCGGGAACGGCCAGGACCCCGAATCCCAGCTGGTAGCCCGCAACGGCCACCATCAACGAGACCAGCAGCGGCCCCATGAGCGCCCCCGATTGGTCCAGCGCCTCGTGGATTGCGAAGGCCTTCCCCCGTCCCAAGCGCGAACCGGCGTGCGAGAGCATGGTGTCCCGCGCAGGTGCCCGGACGGCTTTCCCGAACCGCTCCGTGACCACCAGGGCCGAGGCCTGCCACAGGGAGGTTGCCAGCGCCAGCAGGGGAACGGCGACGATCGTCAGCGCGTAGCCGGCAATGGTCAGCGGCCAGTACCTGAGCGTCCTGTCGGCCAACGGGCCTGTCCCGAGCCGCATCACCAGGGCCACCGCCTCGCCGGATCCGGTGATGAAGCCGGTCATGGCGGCCGTGGCGCCCAAGGTGGCGAGGAACGGCCCCGTGATGGACCGCGCGCCCTCGTAGACCACGTCCGCGAGCATGCTCACCACCCCGAAGGCGAGCACGAAGCCCATCGGCCCCAGCCTGTTGCCGGGCTCCAGCCGCGATGTCACGGCAGCCGCGCCGCGTGGGAACCCGGCATTGGGCGGGCGGCGATCGCGGCGAGGTCCCGCGCGGCGCCCGGCGGCGGAGTATTCCCGGAGAGCCACACCGCGCTGAGGCTGCGGCGCAGGACCAGGCCGCGCACGGGCACCGCCACCAGGCGCCGCAGGGTGACGTCGTCCCGCACGGCGAGCGCGCTCAGCACGGCGGGAGCGGTTCCGGCGGCGACGGCGGAACGGACGGCCGCCGTCGTCGGCAGCTCCACGAGGGGAGCGGCCGGCTCGGGGATGCCGGCCGCCGCCAGCAGGTGTTCGAGCGCGTCCCGGGTGCCGCTGCCGTGCTCGCGGGTGACCAGCCCGACGCCGGCGAGCTCGGCCGCGGTGACCGGCGCCTTCCGGCGCGCCCAGGGGTGCCCGGGGGCGACCACCAGGACCAGCTCGTCTTCCTGCACGACGGCGGTGCTCAGTCCCGCAGGCAGTTGCGGGCTTTCGATGAAGGCGATGTCGGCGTCGCCGGAGCGGACCCGGGCGGCCGCTGTTTCGCTGTTGGACACGGCCAGTTCCACCACGGTGGGCGTGAGGCCGAGGGATTCCTGCTGCCGGCGCAGCGCCACCAGCCAGTGCGGGAGCAGGTGTTCGGCGATGGTCTGGCTCGCGGCGACGTGCAGCTGGCGGACGGCGTCGGAACGGAGTGAGGCGATGCCGGCGTCAAGCCGTTCGGCAGCGGCGAGGACGTCGGCGGCCCAGCCGGCCACGAGCTCGCCGGATTCCGTGAGCGAGGAGCCTCGGGGCGTGCGGGTCAGCAGGGCGGCGCCGATCCGGGACTCCAGCGAGCGCATCCGGGAGGACACCGCCTGCTGGGACAGGCCGAGCTTCTTCCCGGCGGCGGACAAGCTGCCGAGTTCGTGCACGGCGGCTAGCATCTCCAGCGCGGACAGGTCGGGGATGCGGGAGCTGAGCACGGGTTCTCCTTGTCTCGCGCCATCGTGGTTTGCTTTGGGTACAAGCGCGGCTTGTACCCTGACAAGTGTATGCCCACTACTTCGGCCCGCGCGGGAACGGAAGCATGGATGGCATGGGAATTCTGATGCTCGGCGAAGCGCGTCAACACAAGCTCGCTCAACGCAAGGGCCGCCGGTTGCTGCGCCGCCTCGAACGGCCGTCCGAACTGTTCGCGAACCTCGGCCCGAACTGGTTCGCCACCATCATGGGCACCGGGGTCATCGCGACGGCGGGCGCCACCTTGCCGGTGCAGTTTCCCGCCCTGCACGCTGTGGCCACGATCTTTTGGGCGGCGGCCGCCTTGCTCCTGCTCCTGCTGGCCGCCTCCACGGTGGTGCATTGGACCCGCCACCGCGACGCTGCCCGCGGCCACCACAACCATCCTGTGATGGCGCATTTCTACGGCGCCCCGCCCATGGCCCTCCTCACGGTAGGCGCCGGCACACTGCTGCTGGGCAAGGACGTGCTGGGGGAGCATCTCGCCTTGGGCATCGACGCCGTGCTGTGGATGCTCGGGACCCTCCTTGGCCTGGCGAGCGCCTTCGCTGTGCCGTACCTGCAGTTCACCCGCCACAAGGTGTCCGCGGCGGACGCGTTCGGCGGCTGGCTGATGCCTGTGGTGCCGCCGATGGTCTCGGCCTCCACCGGCGCGCTGCTGCTGCCGTACCTTCCGGCCGGCGAGGCACGGCAACTCATGCTCATGGCCTGCTACGCCATGTTCGGGCTCAGCCTGCTGGCCTCGCTGCTCATCATTCCCCTGGTGTGGCAGCGGCTGGCGGTGCACAAGAACCTCGCCGCCGCCGCGGTGCCGACCCTCTGGATCGTCCTCGGACCGCTGGGCCAGTCCATCACCGCGGCCAACCTGCTCGGTGCCAACGCCCACCTCGCGGTGTCGGGAACGCTGCTGCATGCGCTGGAGGCCTTCGGTGTCTTGTACGGAGTGCCGGTGCTGGGCTTTGCCCTCCTCTGGGCCAGCCTCGCCGCCGCGATCACCCTGCGCACCGCCCGCAGCGGACTGCCTTTCAGCCTCGCCTGGTGGTCCTTCACGTTCCCCGTGGGCACCTGCGTCACCGGCCTCAGCGGGCTGGCCGCGCACACTGGACTGGGCGCGTTCACGGCGATGGCCGCCGTCGGGTACGCGCTGCTGGTGGGCGCCTGGGTGCTGGTGGCCGTGCGCACCTTCCGGGCGAGCGTGCTGGAGGGGACGCTGTTCCAAGGGGCGGCGCCCGCGCCCGTTCCGAGGCCCGCGCTGAGCCCGACGGCGGCCTAGCCGCGTTCGTCCTGCAGATCAGGGGGCCAGCGGGCCGCCGACGTCGCCGGATCTGCAGGATGAATGAGCGGCTGCCGCGCGCCGCCAAGCTCCGGAGCAAACAAAGTTAGAAAACGTTGAGTTCCCTATTGCTGCGGCGTAGCATTTTTAGAGAACGGACCGGACTCTCACCCGGCCAAGTCCGTCCGCCGCATCGAGGCCAAGGACACGGGCATGGACAGCAGGCAGCACAGCAGGCTCCCGATGCCGCCCGCCCTCCGTGCCGCCCTGCCCGGGCTGCTGCTGGTGATGTTCCTCGGGGCCTTGGACCAGACGATCATGGCCTCGGCACTTCCCACCGTGGCCGGGGATCTCAACGGCCTGGACCAAATGTCCACCATCATCACCGGCTACCTCGTGGCTGCCACAGCCGCCATGCCGCTGACCGGGAAGCTGGGCGACGCATATGGCAGGAAACGGGTCCTGCAGGCTTCCCTCGTCCTGTTCATCGTCGGCGCCGGACTCTGCTCGCTGGCCCAGTCGGTGCCCGAACTGATTGCCTACCGCGCCGTGCAAGGCACCGGCGGCGGTGGCCTGATGATCGCGGCACAGGCGGTGATCGGCGAACTCGTCAGCCCCCGCGAACGCGGCAGGTTCCTGGGCATCATCGGCGCTGCCTTCATCCTGGCTGCCGTGGCGGGCCCGCTTGCCGGCGGCGCGGTGGTGGACCTGCTTTCCTGGCGCTGGATCTTCTACGCATACCTTCCCGTGGGGTGCGCGGCCCTCGCGGTGGTTTCCCTGACCCTGCATCTGCCGCCGGTGCCCCGGGGGCGGCGGGTGGACTACGCCGGAGCGGCCCTTCTCAGCCTGGCGATCGTCGCCATCATCCTGCTCTGCAGCGGAGGCGTCCACAGCGGGCCGCCGTGGCTGGTACCGGTGCTTGCCGCCGTCGCCGCCGCCGCCGTCGGGGGCTGGCTGCTTACCGCCCGGCGCGTCAAGGACCCGGTCATCCCGTTGGCGCTGTTCCGGGACCGGTCGTTCGCCATCCCCACTGCGGTCAGTTTCCTGATCGGCTTCGCCATGTTCGCCTCGGTGAGCTACCTGCCCGCCTTCCTGCAGGTGGGAATGGGCATGTCCGCCACGGCCTCGGGCGGCATGCTCGTGGCCCTGATGGCCGGCCTCCTGCTGACGACGACGGTATCCGGCGCGTTGATCACCCGCACCGGCCGCTACAAGGCCTATCCGGTGGCGGGGACCCTGCTGGCGGCCTTGGGGACGCTGCTCTTCAGCACCCTTGACGCCCGGAGCAGCCCGGTCCTGGTCACGGTGGCGATGGTGGTCCTGGGCCTCGGGATCGGACTTGTCATGCAGGTCATGGTGCTGGCGGTGCAGAATTCCGTGCAGCGGCGTGATCTCGGAACAGCGACCTCCACCGTCGCTTTCATGCGGCAGGTGGGTGCCTCCGTCGGTGTCGCGGTGGTCGGCTCCCTCATCGCGGCCCGCTTTGCCCTCGCCGTTCCCGGCGACGTGGCCGCAGCCCTCGGGAGCCGCATCAATTCCCTCACACCCAAAGCGCTGGAGGCATTGCCCGCCCAGGACCGAGCCGCCGTCGCCGAGGCCTTCGGCCGGGCGCTGCCGCCCGTCTTCGGCTATGCCGCACTGGTGCTGATCGTGGCGTTCGTGGCCACCCTGTTCCTGCCCGAGCGCGAACTGCGCACCACCGCGTTTTCAGACGTCCCATCGGAACCCACCCTCCGGGAGTCCCGCAATGACTGAAAAACTCGTCGGCACCCTCGCCGAATTCGGTGCGCGGGATCGCGCCGCGGCGGGAGGGAAGGGAGCGAACCTGGGCGAGCTGGTCCGGCTGGGCTTCCCGGTTCCGGAAGGCTTCGTCGTCACGACGGCGGCGTACACCATGACCCTGCGCGATACCGGGCTGGACGGGCGGCTGCAGGCACTGCTGGACGATCCGGACGGCGGAAGTCCCGACGCCGGGGCCCTCCGGGAGCTGGTCAGCGCGGCCCCGGTGCCGCCGGAGGTGCGATCGTCGATTGCCGCAGCATATGCCGCGCTGCGTGCCGGGCCTGTCGCGGTCCGGTCCAGCGCCACCGCGGAGGACCTGCCGGGTGCCGCGTTCGCGGGGCAACAGGACACCTTCCTCAACGTCATTGGCGAGGAGAAGGTGCTGGATGCCGTCGTCCGCTGCTGGGCTTCCCTGTGGACCGACCGGGCCGTGGCCTACCGGCAGCGCCAAGGGATCGACCCACGCACGGTGGCGATCGCCGTCGTGGTGCAAAAAATGGTGGAACCCCGCAGCGCGGGTGTCATGTTCAGCGCCAACCCGGTGACGGGCGAGCGCGGCGAAATCGTGGTGGATGCGGGCGCCGGGCTGGGCGAGGCCGTGGTGTCGGGGCTGGTGACACCCGGGCACTACGTCTTGGACAGCAGAGGGCGCACGCTGTCCTTCACACCCGGCGGGAATGAAGTAATCGTACGGGCCGTAGCGGGCGGCGGCACGGAGGAGGTGATGCCGCCCGGACCATCGCGGGCGGACGGTCAACCGGCGGCCCCTCAGCTGACCGACCCTCACCTGGCGGACTCTCAGCTGACTGACGCCGAACTGGCGGAACTGGCGCGGTTGGCGCGGCGCGCCGAAGAACACTTCGGCTCTCCGCAGGACATGGAATGGGCTGTTGCGGACGGCCGGATCGAGGTGCTGCAGTCGCGCCCCATGACGGGCCTGCCGCCGCAGCCGCCGGTGCTTAACCGCTTCCAGCGCACGGTCGGGCCGTTCTTCGTGGAGATGTTCCAGCAGCGGCCCTATCCGCTGGAAGTGTCGGGGTGGATGCAGCGCGGCATCTTCGCAATGCTGGGCCGGATGGCAGGCAGCGTGGGCGTCGTCTTCCCCCCGCTGCACCAGATCCTTCCTGAAGAGGACGGCGTAGTGCTCCAGCTTCTGCCCCCGGTGCCCAGGCCCACCCTGCGCACCCTCGCAGCGCCGTTCTCCGTTGCCCGGAGGGTGCGTCGCTTCAAGCCAGCCGAGTGGACCCGGGACCGCCGCTTCACGGATTTCCTTGCCGAGGTGGAACGGCTGCACGGGAAGGATCCGGCCCGGCTCAGCTGGACCGGTGTGCTCGGCCTGGCCAGGGATACCTTCGCCGCGATGGGGAAGATCACGGACCTGCGGGTTTCCTACCTGCCGGGTTCGTTCGTGCCACAGGCCAAGCTGCGGCTCATGCTCCTGCTGCTCGGGAAGACCAGGCTCGCCCCGGCCCTGATCGCCGGCGCCGAAACCCGGACCAGCCAGGCCAACCGCGCCCTCGAAAACCTCGCCGCCCTCGTCAGGAACGATGCTGTCCTTTCCCCGGCGTTTGCCGGCCTCCGCAGCTCCCAGGATGGCAGCCCGGCCGCCCTCCTGCAGCGGGTGGAGCACGATCCGGCCTTCGAGCCGTTCCGCGCGGCGTTCCACGCGTTCCTGGCCGAATTCGGCCATCGCGAGACTGTCAGCGTGGTGCTGAGCAGTGCGCCCACGTGGTCCGATGCGCCTGACGTCGTCCTGGGCCTGGTCAAGGCACTGACCGGTGAGCGGCCTCCCGTCGCGGACCAGACCGGTGCCGCACTTGCCGAGCTCAAACGGCATCCTGCCCTGCGGGTAGCCGCCGTGCGCCGCTTGGTCCTCGCCGCCGTAGACGAAGCCAAAACCGGCATGGCGTTCCGGGAAGACAGCCACTTCTACGCCACCATGGCGCTGCCGCTGCTACGACGGTCACAGCTGGAACTGGGCCGCAGGTTGGCGGACGCCGGGGTGCTTGACGCGCCCGGGGATGTGTATCACCTGCGCTTCGAGGAACTGGAGGCAGTGGCGGAAATGCCCGACGGCGGCGCGCTGCCGGCGTGGGTACGCGAACGGTACCGGCCGCTGGTGCTCGCCCGGGCCGCCAAGCGGCGCGAACTGGAGGGGATCCCGCTGCTCGACCCGGCCCTGCTGTTCGCCGACGGCCGGCGGGCCGAAGGTGCCACGTCCGACGGAACGCTGCTTAGCGGTACCGGCGCCAGCCGCGGACAGGCCTCGGGGGCAGTGCGCGTGGTGCGCGGTCCTGAGGATTTCGGTACCCTGCTCAGCGGCGAGATCCTGGTCTGCCCCTACACCAACCCCTCGTGGACGCCGCTGTTCCAGCGCGCCGCGGCCGTGGTGGTCGACGCCGGAGGCCTCGGCTCGCACGCCGCGATAGTTGCGCGCGAATACGGGATACCGGCGGTCATGGGAACAGCCAAGGGCACCAAGGTCCTGCGCGACGGCCAGCGTGTGCTCGTTGACGGGAGCCGCGGTGAGGTCAGGGCGGCCCGCGGCGGCCAGTCCGTGACGGGACCGCCGTCATGACCCGCGCGCCCGGGACCGATCACCGCACACTGCCCCGCCGCCGCGGCGCTGCCCTGAACAGTGCCATCTTTGAGGCCGTGCGGGCAGAAATCGCCGAATCCGGTTACGCCGCCTTGACCATGGAACGGGTTGCCGAGCGCGCCCGGGCCAGCAAGGCCTCGCTCTATCGGCGCTGGCCCGGCCGGGCGGCGCTGGTGCTGGATGCCGCCTATGACGCGATGCCCGACTACAGTTCCACCCCGGACACCGGAAGCCTGCGCGGCGACGTGCTGTCCCTCATGCGGCAGATTGTCCTCCTGCTGGACGGAGTGGTGGGCGAAGCCATGATCGGACTGTTGGGCGAATCCCTGCAGAACCCGGACGCGGCGGCGCAAATCAGGGAATTCGGCCGAGGCAACATGGTCCGGTCGATGCGCGAGATCGTCGGCCGGGCGGTGGCGCGCGGCGAATGCGAGGCGGGCCTCGTCACCGAACGGCGGCTGGAAGCCGGACCGGCGCTCCTGCGCCAGCGGGTCATCTTCTCGGGCCTGCCCGTCGGTGACGACTACCTCCAGGAGGTGGTGGACGACGTCGTCCTGCCGCTGTTCGGAGTCCGTCCCGAAGCTCAACTCGAAGGGTAAGTGTCGCCCGGCGTGCGGTGCTGTTAGCTCCGGTGCGTCGCGAAGAAGTCCCGCAGCAGTGCCGCGCACTCCGGTTCCCGGACCCCCGGGTAAACCTCCACCCAGTGGTTGAGCCGGCGCTCGCGGAGGATGTCGAACACGGATCCGACCGCCCCGGCCTTCTCGTCCCAGGCCCCGAACACCACCCGCGGAATCCGGGCCAGCACGATCGCCCCGGCGCACATCGCGCACGGTTCCAGGGTCACCACCAAGGTGCAGTCTTCGAGACGCCAGCCGTCACCGCCTTCGCCGAGTTCCCGGGCATGGCGCTGCAGGGCGGCGGCCGCCTCGCGGATCGCCACGATCTCGGCGTGCGCAGTGGGGTCCCCATGCGCTTCACGTTCGTTCCGCCCGGCACCCAGCACGCCGCCGTCGGGCCCCAGGACAACGGCGCCGATCGGTACGTCGTCGGTGTCCAGCGCACGACGCGCCTCGTCCAGGGCAAGGCCCATCCAGGCCGTGTGTTCGGCGTGGTACGGCTCGGAGCTGTTCATGGCTTCAATGATAGTTTTGGACCCATGCGCACACTCGTCGTGGACCACCCGCTCGTTGCCCACAAGCTCACCGTTCTGCGGGACAAGAACACCCCTTCACCGGTCTTCCGCCAGCTCACCGAAGAACTCGTCACCCTGCTGGCCTACGAAGCCACCCGCGAGGTCCGCACGGAGACCGTGGACATCGAAACGCCGGTCACCAAGACCACCGGTACGGCCTTCACCAAGCCCACTCCACTGGTGGTTCCGATCCTGCGCGCCGGCCTGGGCATGCTCGAGGGCATGACCAAGCTGGTTCCCACCGCAGAGGTCGGCTTCCTGGGCATGGCCCGGGACGAAGAAACCCTGGACATCATCACCTACGCCGAGCGCCTGCCCGAGGACCTCACCGGCCGCCAGATCTTCGTGCTCGACCCCATGTTGGCCACCGGCGGCACCCTGCGCGAGGCCATCAAGTTCCTCTTCAAGCGCGGCGCTTCGGACGTCACCTGCATCTGCCTGCTCGCCGCTCCTGAGGGCCTGGCCAAGTTGGAAGAAGAGCTCTCGGAGGCCAACGTCAAGATCGTGCTGGCCTCGATCGACGAGAAGCTCAACGACAAGGCCTACATCGTTCCGGGCCTCGGCGACGCCGGCGACCGTCTCTACGGCGTGGCAGGCTGACCGAAGCCCCCTATCGTTTTCACCCGGGCCCCACTAGCCTGTGGCGCATGGACTGGAAACTGGAACTTGTATTTGTCCCTGTGTCCGATGTGGACCGCGCCAAGGATTTCTACGTCAACAAGGTCGGTTTCAACGCCGACTACGACGAACGCCCCATGGACGGCCTCCGGTTCGTCCAGTTGACCCCGCCGGGCTCGGCCTGCTCGATCGCGATCGGCGAAGGCCTCAACGAAGCGCCTCCCGGGTCTGCCCCGAGCCTGCAGATCGTGGTCAGCGACATCCAGGCCGCTCACGACCAGCTCAAGAACAACGGCGTGGACGTCAGCGACATCGACATCCAGGCCTGGGGGCACTTTGTGCACTTCGCCGACCCGGACGGCAACAAGTGGGCGGTGCAGTACATCCCGCACCGGCCGAACGGCTGACGGGCCGGGGCGGCTGATGCCGCCGGTCCCCGTCGCCGGGCGGCACCAACGCCGCGGACGGGAAACCAACGCCGCCGACACAATCGCCCCCACGGTTGGTCCTGTATGACCCAAGGCAGGCAGGATGGGTCCATGAGCCTGCCCGCCTCCACCGGAACCAACACCGCCACCGAACCCCCTGACGCGACAACATTCACGGTCCGTGCCGTCCTCTTCGACATGGACGGCACCATTGTGGATTCGACGGCGGTCGTGGAGCAGGTGTGGGGCGAGTTCGCGGCGCGTTATGGCCTGGACTTTGGGGAGATCCTGCGCACCTCACACGGTGTGCAGGCCCGCGACACCGTGACACGTTTCGCCCCGGACGGCTCGGACATCGACGCCCTCGCCGAAGAACTCGGCGCCATGGAGCGCACCCGGACGGAAGGCTTGGTGGCCCTGCCCGGCGCCGAAGCGTTCCTGCGCGCCCTGCCGGCCGACGCCGTCGCCCTGGTCACGTCCGCGGACCGGGTGCTCGCCGAAATCCGCATGCAGGCTGCCGGCCTGGACATACCCGCGGCCGCGGTCACCGCCGAATCCGTGACCCGCGGCAAGCCGGACCCCGAAGGCTACCTCGCCGCCGCCGCGCTGCTCGGCGCGGACCCGTCGGAGGTGGCGGTCTTCGAAGACGCCCCGGCCGGGATCTCCGCGGCCCGGGCCGCCGGCATGCGCACCGTGGTGGTGGGCGACGGCGGTGGCCAGGCCGCCGAGGGGCTGGCTCGCATCCCGGACTACGCCGCGGCATCGGCCGCCGTCACCGTGGATGACGACGGCCGAACCCTGATCGAAATCAGCCTCTAGGATCCCAGCAGGTACACGCTTGTCCCGCCGATTGCCTGCGCCTCGGTAGTCATCGCCGGCTTACTTCGTCAGCTTGTACACGGTGGAGTTGCCCACGGTTTCGGCCTGGAAGTTCGCGGCCACCCACGTGGCCACCTCGGAGCTTCCATTTCGGCCGCCCATGCCGCCGCCGAAGCCACCCATGCCGCCGCTGATGAAGTAACTGACTTCACCGTTGGCTACCATCTCCTGGAACTGCGCGAGGGTGGGGTAGGGGTCGCCGCCATTCCAGCCGCCGAGCGCTATCACGCTGGTGTCGGAGGCGAGTTCAAGGTTCGCGGCCTGCGTTGCGCCCGATACCGCCGCGGACCACTTCGTGGTCGTCGCGGAGAGCAGGGCGGTCAGCTCGCTGCTGCTGCCCTCGTCCTCCGGGGAGCCGCCGCCCATGGCGCCGTTCCCGCCCAAGGCGCCCGCACCGCCGTCGCGGTTTCCGAAGCCGCCCGTCGCGGCGGAGGAGGGGCCCGACGTCGGGATGGAACCCGAGTGCGGTACCGCCACGGTGGCGATGGTCCAGGCAGCCGTGCCCAGTCCGCCGGCCAGCAGCGAGACCACCACGACGGCGGCGGCTGCCACCTTCCGGAACCGGATGGCGAACATGTCCACCCGCAGCAGCAGCGCGGCCGCAGCGAGCACACCGAGGATCACCACCACGACGCGCAGCCACGGCAGCCAGGAGGCGTCGCGGCCTAGCAGCACGGCGGACCAGATCGAGGAGGCAAGGACGGTGACGGCAAGCACGACGCGGGCCGGCACGTAAGCGCGGCCGCGCCACAGCTCCACGCCGCCGATGCCCACCAGGGCCGCGATCGCCGGAGCCAGCGCCACCGCGTAGTACGGGTGCACGATGCCGCTCATGAAGCTGAAGATGCCCGCGGTGACCAGCAGCCAGCCGCCCCACATCAGGAGCGCGGCGCGGGTGCGGGAGGTGCTGGCCTCGCGGCGGGTGAACCACAGCCCGGCGGCCAGCAGGATCAGGGATGCCGGAAGAAGCCACGAAACCTCGGCGCCGAAGCTGGTGCCGAACATGCGCAGCAGTCCGGCCGCGCCGCCGAAGCCGGCGTTGCCGCCGCCGGGGTTGCCGCCGCCCATGCCGCCCCCGCCGGGCATGCCTTCACCCGAACCCGTGATGCGGCCCAGACCGTTGTAGCCGAACGTCAGTTCCAGGAAGCTGTTGGTCTCGGAGCCCGCCATGTAGGGCCGGGCCGAAGCCGGGGTCAGCTGGAAGAGCGCGATGTAGCTGCCCGCCACCACTACGATGCCGCCCAGCGCACCGAGCAAGTGCACAAGCCGGCGGCGCAGCGTGGTGGGAGCGGCCCACAAGTAAGCCAGGCCCAGTCCCGGCACCACGAGGAAGCCCTGGAGCATCTTCGTCAGGAACGCCAGGCCGATCACCGCCCCCGCGGCCGCGAGCCATTTCCAGCCGGCCCGTTCGATGGCCCGGGTGGTGAAGTACGCGGCCAGGACCAGGCACAGGGTGAGCATCGCGTCCGGGTTGTTGAAGCGGAACATCAGCGCCGCCACCGGAGTCAGCGCCAGGGCGCCGCCAGCCAGCAGGCCCGCCGCCGGGCCGGACACCCGCTTCACCGCCAAATACAGGAGCCCGACGGCGGCCACGCCCATGAGCGCCTGCGGTACCAGCATGCTCAGCGGCGAGAAGCCGAACACCCGGCCCACCAGGGCGGGGATCCACAGCGACGCCGGCGGCTTGTCCACCGTGATGGCGTTGCCGGCGTCGAGCGAACCGAAAAGCAACGCGGTCCAGTCCTTCGTTCCCGCCTGCACGGCCGCGGCGTAGAAGGAGTTTGCGTAGCCGGTGGCCGCGAGGTTCCAGAGATACAGCACCGCGGTGGCCAACAGCAGCCCGACGGCGGACGGCCGCACCCAGAGGGGCTGCCCGCCGAAGGCGATCCGGGACCAGCGGGTACCGCCGGCGGGGCGCTCCGGGCTGGGCGCGATGGCTTCCGGCGGGACCGAAGTTTCGGGGATCATGGTGGAGGTCATTGTGCTGCCGTTTCTGGTTCGATGGGACGGGAGTCAGTGGCCTCGGGGGAGGCTGGCGCGGGAAGGCCCTGGGCTGAAAGGTCCTGTGCCGGACCGGACCGTGGCTGCCGGAACACCCACAGCCGGAACAACAGGAAGCGCAGGACCGTCGCGGCCAGGTTCGCCGCGACCACCGTGAGGACTTCCACCCAGCGCTCAGGCGCCGTCGTGCCGGCATGCACCAGGGCGAGCGCGCCGGAGGTCAGACCGAGCCCGATGCCGAACACCAGCAGGCCCTCGAAGTGGTGCCGCACGGCGCCGCCGCCCTGGATGCCGAAGGTGAAGCGCCGGTTGGCGCCGGTGTTGGCGATGGCAGTCACCAGCAGGGCCAGGAAGTTGGCCAGCTGCGGATCCATGAAGCCGCGGCAGAACAGGAAGAGGAGCAGGTAGGCCAAGGTGGACGCGGCGCCGATCGCGCCGAACCGCACCAACTGCCCGAAGAGCTTGTTGCGCGGGTTCTTCTCGGCCGTGCGGTCGGAGGCGGGCAGCGGGCCGCGGGCGAGGGCGGCGCGGAGTTCGGGGACCGGGATGCGGCCGCTGAGCAGGTCGCGGCTCAGCCGGGCCATGCCGCGGAGGTCGGCGAGGGCGGTGCGGACCACGTCCACGCTGGAATCGGGGTCGTCGATCCAGTCCACCGGCACCTCGTGGACGCGCAGTCCGCAGCGTTCGGCCAGGACCAGCAGTTCGGTGTCGAAGAACCACTCCTTGTCCAGGGTGTGGGGGAGGATCCGCTGGGCTACGTCGGCCCGGATGGCCTTGAAACCGCACTGGGCGTCGCTGAAACGGGCACCCATGAGCGACTGCAGCATCAGGTTGTAGCTGCGCGAGATGAATTCCCGCTTGGGTCCGCGGACCACCCGGGAGTTGCGGGTCAGCCGGGTGCCGACGGCCAGGTCGGAGTGACCCGAGATCAGCGGCGCCAGGAGTGGCGCCAAGGCGGCGAGGTCCGTGGAGAGGTCCACGTCCATGTAGGCCAGGACGGGCGCGGGGGAGGCCAGCCAGACTTTCCGCAGCGCATTGCCTCGGCCTTTCTCATCGAGGTGCACGGCGACCACTTCGGGGAGTTCCCGGCCCAGGCGCTCGGCGATCTTCAGGGTGGCGTCCGTGCTGGCGTTGTCCGCGATGGTGATCCGGAAAGGATGCGGGAAGCCGCCCCGCAGGTGGCCGTGGAGCCGGCGCACGCACTCTTCGAGGTCGCGTTCCTCGTTGAAGACGGGGATGGTGACGTCGAGGACGGCCGTGCCGGAGCGGGTGTCGACGGGGGCGGCCCGGAGCCGGGTCGCTGCGTCCGTGCGGGCGCCCGTGTGGACAGGCCGGAAGGTGTTGCCGCGGCTGCCCGATGGCGGGACCGCGCAGTCTGCGCTTGCTGGAAAAGAGTCTGTGAGTGCCATGGATCCACAGTGACGGCGCGGTATTTGCGTGCTTTAGGCGCAAGCTGTGCCTGGGCTGTGGACGCGAAACCGAGGCTGTGGAAGCACAAAACGGCCCGTCCCCCGGCGGGGACGGGCCGTTGCGCTGATGCCTTGTGGCCGGGGGGTGCCGGCTCAGTACCAGTTGTTGGCGTAGTGGAAGGACAGCGCTGCCGACGGCGAGCCGTAGCGTTCCTTGATGTAATTCAGGCCCCAGCGGATCTGGGTCTTGTAGTTTGTCTGCCAGTCCGCGCCCTCGGTGGCCATCTTGTCGCCGGGCAGGGACTGCACGATGCCGTAGGCGCCGCTGGAGGCGTTCATGGCAGTGGTGGTCCAGTTCGACTCCCTGGTCCACAGGATCCGCAGCGAATCCATTTCCTCCGGTCCCCAGCCGAAGGAGGAAAGCAGGCTCGCGGCGTAGGCCTGGGCGGCCGCGGGGTCGTTCACGGCCACGGGCTTGGCAGGCGCGGCGGGCTTGGCCGGAGCAACCTTGGCCGACTGGGCGGTCACAGGTGCGGGCTTCGCGGCCGGCTTCGCAGCCGCCTTGGCCGCGATGGACGGCTTGGCGGTGGGCGTCAACGCATCGGCGGCCACGCCCGGCGACGCGCCGGCGCCCGTTTCCGGTGTGGACAACGAGATCTGGGCGGCGTCGATCCCCTGGCCGCTGCCTTGCCCGGCGGCCTGGCCGGCAGCACCGGCACCCACGACCAGGGCGAGCACGCCGGCCGTGACGGCGAGGCGCTGGCTGGTGCTGCGCAGTCCGGCAGCCTTCTTCAATACGGTGCGCGGAGCCGAAACCTCCGCACGGCGGCGCCCATGCAGGCGCGACTGATCCTTGGCAGGAGACATGGTGGTATACCTCTCAACGCCTGCGGAGTTAGCTGTCGGGTTCGGATAAGGTCATCCGGCCGCACCAGCGGAGATTCTGGTCTGCGGCTTCACCCCAAGGACCGGTTCGTGAACGCGAAGCGGCCCGGAGACTCTGGGTCCCCCGTCTCTGCCTGGGTGTTGGGGCGCCGGGGAGTGGCAGAGCTCGGCGTCTGCCCGGCGGTGGCCTGAAATATCCGGCGCACCCTTTCGACGGTACAGGAGCCCGCCGCGAAAGTCACATTTAGGTAACGGACATCACGACGCCGGTGAGTCGCCTTGCGCGGCCGAACTCCGGCGTCGCGCGTTCAGCCTTTTCTCAGGGAAGCGGCAGCCGCACGGCGAATTCGGTGCGGCCCGGGCGGGAACTGACCTCCACCGAGCCGCCATGTGCCTTCACGATCGATTCGACAATCGACAGGCCCAGGCCGGAGCTGCCTTCGGTGCCGGTGCGCGCCGCATCGGCCCGGGCGAAGCGGGAGAAAATCCGGTCCTGGAACTCCGGCGGGATGCCGGCGCCGCCGTCGGTCACGGTGATGACGGCGGTGCCGTCGGCAGAGCGCATCACCCCGGTGGTGACGGTGGTGCCGTCTTCGGTGTGTTTGCGGGCGTTCGAAAGCAGGTTGGCCAGGACCTGGTGCAGTTGGGTGGCGTCGCCGCGGACCGTGAGGGGTTCATCCGGGAGTTCAAGCTGCCAAATGTGCCCGGGGGCCATGACTTTCTCGTCGCTGACGGTTTCGACCACCAGCTGCGTGAGGTCCACATCGCCGAATGCCGTCGGCTTGCCTTCGTCCAGGCGGGCCAGCAGGAGGAGGTCTTCCACGAGAGCCGTCATGCGTTCGGACTGGCTCTGCACCCGGCCCAAGGACTTGCGGCCGTCCTCGCTGAAGTTCTCGGTCATCCGCAGCAGTTCGGTGTAGCCGCGGATCGCCGTCAACGGGGTGCGCAGCTCGTGCGAGGCGTCGGCGACGAACTGGCGCACCTTCGTCTCGCTGCGTTGCCGCGCTTCCAGGGCGTTGGAGACGTTGTCGAGCATGAGGTTCAGTGCGTGGCCCACGCTGCCGACCTCGGTGCCGGGGTGCGCCGCGGCCTTCGGGACGCGCACCGCCAGGGCCACCTCGCCGGCGTCGAGCGGAAGCCGCGAAACCTTGGTGGCCACCTCGGACAGCTGCTCGAGCGGGCGCATCGTCCGCCGGATCATCACGGTGCCCGCAAGCCCGATCAGCCCGAGCCCGCCGAGGGACACCAGCACCATGGTCCACACCAGCGACGCCTCCGTGCCCTGCTTTGCGGCGAGCGGAAGCCCGGTGACGATCACGTCGCCGTAGGGCGTAGCCGTAGCCACCAGGCGGTAATCGCCGTTCGACAGGCTCCGGTCCACGTGCGCCCCGTTGCCGGGCAGATCCAGCAGCACCGCCTTGTCCGCGGCCGAGAGCTCGGCCCGGACGCCGTCGGAGTCGATGAACCCGGACCTGTTGACCGTTGATCCCAAGATCCGCGCGTTGAGCGTTCCGGCGCCCTGGCCGCGCGCTTCGAGCGGGTCGGGGCCCCGGTCCGGGGTCCCCGACGGCGGCCTGCCGAACTCGGTTGCGCGGTGCGCCGCCTGCGCCAGCTGTTCGTCCAGCTGCCGGGTCAGGAAGAGGTCCATGGAGGCGTAACTGACGATTCCGATGGCACCGCAGATCGCCACCAGGAGGGCCATGGAGACGAGGATCAACCGGGTGCGCAGATGCCAGCTTGCAGGGCTCAGCCAGTGCCGGCCGGCGCGCGCGGGTGCTCCCGAAAGCTTGGACATGCGTGCCCCTATTCGGCGGGCTTGATGACGTAGCCCGCACCGCGGACGGTGTGGATCATCGGCGGGTGCTCGGCGTCGATCTTCTTGCGGAGGTAGGAAATGTACAGTTCCACGATGTTGGCCTGCCCGCCGAAGTCGTAGTCCCACACACGGTCGAGGATCTGCGCCTTGCTGATGACCCGGCGCGGGTTTTCCATGAGGTAGCGCAGGAGTTCGAACTGCGTGGCGGTGAGGGCGATGTCCTGGCCTGCGCGGGTCACCTCGCGGGTGTCGACGTTCAGGGTCAGGTCGCCCACCACCAGTTCCGCCGTGTCCATGGCGGCCACACCGGAGCGCTGCACCAGGCGGTGCAGGCGCAGCAGGACTTCCTCCATGCTGAACGGCTTAGTGACGTAGTCGTCCCCGCCCGCGGCCAGACCGGTAATGCGGTCCTTGACGTCGTCCTTGGCGGTGAGGAAAAGCGCAGGCACCTCCGGCGCAAAGGCACGGATCCTGCCGAGCAGCTCCACGCCGTCGAACCCGGGCAGCATGACATCCAGCACCAGGACGTCGGGGCGGAAGTCCTTGGCGAGCTTCACCGCGGCCGGGCCGTCCCCTGCGATCTCGACCGACCAGCCGGCCATTCGCAGGCCCATGCTCATCAGTTCGGCAAGGCTTGGTTCGTCGTCGACCACGAGGGCACGGATAGGGGAGCCGTCCGGGTGGCTGAGCTGCGGAAGGTTGTTGGTGGAGTGCGAGGATGCCATGGAACAAGCCTCCGATCTGGCCGTTTGCCGCCGCTTAGCGCTTCCTGTGAGCACGCTGTGAGTCCCAGCGTAAACCCAGCGTCTCCTTTGCCTCGCGACGTTCCTTCCCCGTTGTTCTCGACCACACAGCCCGGCCGGCACGGAAATCCGCGGAATAAGGCTGCTCGCGGCCGAGGATTCCGCGTGCAAGCGGGACGGAACGTCGCCGCCGGCTGGCTTCGCTGGTGCTCACAGGAGGGGCTGCCGTGCGACACAGCCCCTGCACAGCAACGCGGCTGAGTCTGGGTGGGACAAACGATCCCATCCCAAGATTCGGAGAAGACCATGGAACGACAGGAACCTCCCGCAGCCGCCGGCCCGGTGGGGCCCGGCAGCGGTGCGCAAGACCCGGAAGGCCGGCACGCCTCCCAGCCGGTACAGCCTGGGCAATTCCCGACGGCGGCCCAACCGTCCGTCGCTTGGGGTGCCCCGACACCATCCCAAACTTCGGCCGGTTGGGGTGCGGCGACACAATCCCAAGCTTCGGCCGGTTGGGGTGCGGCGCCCGCACGCAGCGCAGGTCCGTCCGGTCAGGGCGGAGGCATGGCCGGCAAATGGACCCTGAAGAAGGGGCTGATTGCAGGAGGCGTAGCCGTGGTGGTTGCCGGGGCAACGGCAGCCGGAGTCTATGCCGCGGGCAACGGGGCGGCGGCCGACGCAGGTACCCAGGGCCCCGGCGGCATGACCCGGCAGAACGGGATGTCGGCACAGGGCGGCCCGGGTGGTTTCGGCATGAACGGCGGCGGTTTTGCACCGGACGGCCCGGGCATGGGCGCCGGCGGGCTCGGCGCCGCCGTCCATTCCGAGTATGTAATCCTCCGGAACGGCAAATACGTGAACATGGGTTCGCAGACCGGCACCGTCTCCGAAATCTCAGCCGATTCCATCACGGTCAAGAGCGAGGACGGGTTCACCCGCAGCTACGCCCTCGGCAGCGGCCTCGTGGTGTCACAGGGCATGCGCAGAGAGATGAACCAGGGGAGCACCACTCTGAGCATTTCGGATGTGCAGAGCGGCGACACCGTCCGCATCACGGCCCTGCAGGAATCGGGAAGCTACACGGCCGAAACCATCCAGCTCGTCACGGGAACGTCCAGCGGCCAAGGTTCGGGCACCGGTGTTCCGGGCGCGGGATCCGGCACGGGTACGTCAGGTTCGGGCACAGGCTCCACCAGCAACTGACGGCGGGAAAGGACTCCGGGAACCGCGACGCCGGCAATCCGCATCCGCCGTCGGACTTCGCGCACCAATCGCCCCGTCGGGACAGATCCCGGCGGGGCGTCTGGGCGCCGACCGGATCTGCTCGAGGAGTTCCGTGCAGGCATGCGGGAGGCGTTCCAAGGGCTGCTCCGAACCACAACACACCCTCCAGCCACACCCGACGGACCCCTCCGAGCCTTTTAGCAGACGATTCAGGGAAAATTTTCCGCCGAAGGTTGAATCCCGATTGGACAAGAGTTGTTTCATATCCTGAGATTCAGGCATCCCCGGGGATTTCGCGCCCGGATTCCAAGAAAACCCTTCCCGACGAAGGATGTTCGATTATTTCGCCTCGGACTAGGATTGTGACGAAGCCAAGTCGGTCACATTTAGACATCCTGAAATTGTGATTTGGCGCACAATAGTCCTTCGCGTCTCAGGATGTGGACGGATCTGTGCTTTGTTACTTGCAAGTTCCCTTTGTTACGTTGCACACTTCAAATGTGAACAAGAACTCAACAGCACCTGCAGCCGCAGCAATCGGGACCAGCGCACCCGCTGGCATCGCGATGAGCTGTTGTCGAATGTACGCCTAACTTCCGACCCCAAGAAGTTTCAGGCATTCGTCCCTTGCCCAGCGTCGGGCGCCTTCCCCAACTCATTGCGGGGACCGTATAAGCATTCGAAGCCGCGATGACGGCCATTCACATTGAGGTAAGTACTCCTATGTCAGTTGCATCCGGATACGTCCACATCTCCGTCCGAAACGCCAACAAGGCGGCGTCCAACGCCGGCCTGCGCCCTGGCTTGGGCGGCCGCCCCGGTTACGCCCAGCCCGGCCCTGCCGGTGCAGGCCAGGCCCCGGGCTACGTTCCCCAGGGCTACAACCCCAACTCCTACGGGCAGCTCCGGGCCGTCCCCGCCAACGAGGCGGCTCCCATGACGGCACCCACGCCGGTCCTGGCTCCCGCCGAGCGTGCCATCCGCCCCGTGCCCGGCGACAACGTTGCTCGTGGCTTCGTGCTCTACATGGGCATCGACGAGGACACTGCCGCAGCCGCAGGTACCTCCATCGCCAAGCTTGCCCAGGAAATCCGCGCCTACGCCCAGTCCCTCGTGACCGGCGCCGAGAGCTACGCCGCCGTCGCCGTCGCCCCGGCCAGCGCCCCTGGGTCTGCCCTCGACGTCGTCCGCTCCACCTTCGGCGATCCCACCGTCGGCAACCGCCAGCGCTCCGAGGCCGTCCGCCCGCAGCCGCAGCAGGAAGCCCGACCCTCCGGCGTGCTGATCGACCTCGCCCGCCGCGAAGTGCACCTCGACGGCGAATCCCTGAACCTGACCTTCAAGGAGTTCGAGCTCCTGAACTACCTGGTCGAAAACGGCACCCGCACCGTGGGCCGCGATGAACTGCTCGAAGGCCTGTGGCGCAACGCCGAAGAAGTGCCGAATGAGCGCACCATCGACGTCCACATCCGCCGCCTCCGCTCCAAGCTGGGCCGCCTCGCCAACACGGTCCGCACGGTCCGCGGCCAGGGCTACCGTTTCTACGAGCACCCCGAGGTCATTGTCTGGGCCGCTCCGGAATACTCGATCTAGCCTTAGCAATGCTCGACGGCGCCCGTTTCCTGCGAAGGGGGCGGGCGCCTTCGCTTTCGCGGCACGATCCCTCTGCGCCTGCGCTCGTTCCTCGCGCAACAACGGCGCTTTCGGGATGTACCGCTTTCGCTACAGCGCCCTCACTTGGTGGGCGGGCGCCTTCGCGCGATCTGCGCCCGCGAGCACGTGCCTCCGCGGCTATATGGTTGGGGAATGAGCGAGCACCACATTAAGCGCCTGGTGATCATGCGCCATGCCAAGTCTGATTGGCCCATGGGTGTCGATGACCACGACCGGCCCCTGGCCGAGCGCGGCCACCGCGAAGCTCCCTTGGCCGGCAAATGGCTCCTGAAGCATGGGGTCGTTCCGGACTTCATCCTGTGTTCCTCGGCCCTGCGGACCCGCCAGACCTGCACCTGGGTCTGCAACGAGCTCGGCGAGAAGGCCCCGACGCCGAAACTTGAGGGCGGCCTCTACGCCGCCTCGGCGCTGCGGATGCTAAGCATCATCAACCACGTGCCGGATACGGTGGGAACCCTCATGGTCTTCGCGCACATGCCGGGCGTCCAGGACCTTGCGATGCACTTGGCCTCCCGCGACTCGGACCACGAGGCCTACATGGATGCGGCCAGCCATTACCCCACCAGCGCGTTGACGGTCATGGAGTTGGAGAAGCCCTGGGCGGAGCTGGACGGACAGGACGCCCGCCTCACGCACTTCGCCGTGCCGCGCCCGAAATAGCCCCTACCGAAGGGGCCCCGCCCGGAATTGCCCGGCCCGGACCGCGGCGGACGGCGTCCGCGAAAACGACGACGGCGGTCACCGCCAGCCCCAGCCCGATCGAGGCCAGCACGTCGCTCATCCAGTGGTAGCCCAGGTAGACGCGGCTGAAGGCCACCAGCAGCGTGCCCGCGAGGGCGGCCGCCGGGGCGAGCACCGCCGTCGAGCGCCGAACCGAACGCGAGGCCAGGAAATACGCGAGGACGAACAGGAAAACTGCCGTCCCCAAGGTGTGCCCGGACGGGAAGGACAGCGCGTCGTCGGGGCCGAGGAGGAAATCCCGGGCGGGAGGGCGCGGACGTGCCACCCACTCCTTGACCACGCTGGAGAGGGTCACGGTGAAACCCATCGCGAGCAGCAGGAGCGCAGGTCGCCAGGCTTCACGGCTCCGGAGCCACCACAAACCGCAGAAAGCCACCCCGATCACCGACATCCACAACGGCGAGGTCACGGTGGTCACCGCACCAAGCAAAGCCGTCAGGACCGGGCCGCGGACTCCCAGGAGTAAGTCGTGGACCGGGCCGTCGAGCAGCACGAGGCCCGACGTGGTCTGCACCTGGGCGTACAGGGTCCAGAACAGGGCGTCACCGGCGAGCAGGAGGCCGGCTGCCCAGATAAACAGCGTCCGTTGGGTGCTGTGCGGCGCACGCGAGGGCACGGAAGGTTGACGGGCGCGTTCCCGGAGGGCAAGGAGCATGTCCCCATGATCTCCGCCCGAACTGCGCGAACACGGGGAGCTTGCTGGACGCCGGCTGGGTCCACCGCCGCGAGCTACGCGTCGCCCAGTTCCGCGGCCGCCTCCCGGAGCAGGCCAACGACATGCCGGATGCTCGGGCTTGACCGCATCGTCTTGCGGTAGACGATGCCCACTTCCCGCTGCTGCCGCGGGTTCTCCACGGGCACGGCCACCACGCCAGGGGGAAGCTCCGGGCGGCCGAGCCGCGGAACAAGCGCCACGGCCACGCCCTGCCGGACCATGGCGATGTGGGTGGAGAAATCGGGATCGTAGATGCGGATGTCCGGCACTTGGCCGAGGCCGGCGAAGATCGCCAGCAGCGCTTCGTTGCAGATGGCGTTCGCCGGCGTGCTGATCCAGGATTCGCCCAGCAGGTCCGAAGCCTCGACGGCGGCCCGCCCCGCCAGTGGGTGCGCGGAATTCAGCAGGACGTCGGCGGTGTCCGTGCACAGCCTTTCATGGACCATGTTCCCCGGGATGAGCAGCGGCACCGAGTTCCAGTTGTGGACCACGCCGAGGTCAGCTTCGCCGGATGCGACGCGCTGCACAGCCTCACGCGGGTCCTCGGCCAGGACCCGGATGTCCAGCCCGGGTTCGCCGTCGCCGGAGCCGCCGATCCCTGCACCCAGCTTCCCCAGCATCGGCCCCACCAGGCCGCGGCAGGCGGTGGAGAACGCCACGAGCCGCAGCACGCCGCTGGGCCTGTCCGGATCGGCCAGGAGGGTGGCCTGCAGTTCCTCCAGTTCGCCGAGGATGCGGCGCCCGTAATCCGCCAAGGCCATGCCGCGGTCCGTGAGCAGCACCCCGCGGCCGTGGCGTTCCAGGACCGCCACCCCGCTCTGCTTTTCGAGCTTCTTGATCTGCTGGGACACCGCGGACGGGCTGTAGCCCATGGTGTCCGCGGCGGCGATCACCGAGCCGTGCTGTTCGACCGCGACGAGGGCGCGCAGGGCTGCAATTTCAATCATGAAGCAACGGTACATGGTTAGATGCAGAATTCAACGCTGGTGCTTCACGGTGAGAGGGTGCCACAGTTGGACCGTGAACCTTCGTCATTCTGCCTTCGCCGTCCTGGTCGCCGTCCTTTGGGGACTCAACTTCGTCGCCATCGACGTCGGCCTGCACCCTTCCGACGGACACGGCGGCACAGCCGCCGTTCCGCCGCTGCTGTTCGTGGCGATCCGCTTCGTGATGGTGGTGTTCCCCTGCATCTTCTTCATCCCCAGGCCGGACATCGGCTGGAAGGCGATCGCCGGCGTCGGGTTCTTCATGAGCGCGGGGCAGTTCGGCCTGCTTTACCTCGGCATGGCGCTGGGCATGCCCGCCGGGCTGGCGTCGCTCGTCCTCCAGGCCCAGGTGCTCCTGACCGTGCTGCTCGCCGCCCGCTTCCTCGGCGAAAGGCCCGGGAAGCGGCAGCTGGCCGGGGTGGTGCTCGGCGTTGCCGGGCTCGCTGTGGTGGCAGTCGGCCGGAGCCTCGTTGCCCCGGTGGTGCCGCTCATGATCGTCCTCGCCGCGGCGCTGTCCTGGGCGATCGGGAACGTGATCGTGCGCAAGGCCAAAGCGGCCTCGGGGCTGGGCCTTGTGGTGTGGTCCGGGGCTGTAGTACCCGTTCCGCTCGCGGCCCTGTCGCTGGTGGTCGACGGACCCGACGCTGTCTTCGGGACGCTCGCACAGCTGCAGCCGGCCACCATCCTCAGTGCCCTCTACACGGCGGTTTTCGCCTCACTGCTCGGCTACGGGATCTGGAACAGGCTCCTCGGCCTGTATCCGGGGTCTGCGGTGGTGCCCTTCACGCTGCTGGTGCCCGTGGTCGGGATGACCGCGGCGTGGCTGCTGCTCGGGGAAATCCCGACGCCGGCCGAACTGGCGGGCGGGCTGATCCTCCTTGGCGGTGTTGCCGTCGCGGTTCTGCAGCGACCGAAGTCCGCGCCGCTGCAGGTCCCCCAACTGACTCGCACTTAAGGCCGTTTTCAGGCCCCAAAACGGCCTTAACTGCCAGTCAGTTGGGTCAGCGGCGCTTGGCGGGGGACCGTTGCGGGGCCGGCTTGCGGGGAACCGGCCGGGGAGATGTCGACGTCGGACGCCGGGCTGCTGCGGGTGCCGGCCGCCGGGCGGCGGTCGACGCCGGACGCGGCGCCGGTTTGCGGGCTGCGGGCCGCGGCCGGCTGGTCCGCCGGCCAGGCCAGACCGCCCCGATGAAGAGCACGAGCAGGGACACACCGCCGGCAGCGAGCGACAGGTAGAAGTAGATGTCCGAGTCCTTGCTGCTGACAGCGCTGCCCAAGGAGTTCTCGCTCAGGGTGAAGGCCAGGCCCCACATGCGCAGGAAGGCGATGCCGAAGGCAACGAACAGCGTGCACCCCACGAAGGCCACGGCCAGGACCAGGTAGCGGCGCCGGGCGAGCACCTGGGTAAGGGAGGACAGGTAGCCCAGCACCACGGCGCCGAAGAACATGAACAGGACCCACTCTTCGAGCGTGATGGCCGCCAGCACCAGCAAGGCCCCGGCCACCACCGCGGAAATGACCGCGAGCTTTCCACTGTTCCCCATACGACGCATGGATTAATCATCCCTGAGCGGACCCTCGCGCCCGCGTCCCCGCCACGGTTAGGCAGGTTGCAGTTGCGTACCGTTTAGCGCAGCACGTAGCCGTGCATGAGGGTCATCACCGCGGCCACGCTTTGTTCCTTGCTGCGTTCCGGGTTGTACGTCTGGCGGTCCAGGCCCACCACGAAGATGGCACCGAACATGGCCGCTTCCAGGCTGCCCCGCGCCACCCGGGTGTCCACGGGGTATTTCCGGGCCACGTCTTCCAGGGCCGCTCCGATCACGCCGATCAGTTCGGCCCGCAGCTCGGCGAAGAGCTGGCCCCATTCATTCGGGGTCTTCCAGTTCTCGCTGACCCAGAGCCGGGCGAAGGAGGGGTAGTCGTCCATGAAGTCCATGGCCTGGCCCAGCATGGCCTCCATGGCGTCCAGGGGATCGGCCTCCGGGTCCTCGATGCTCTGCAGCCGGCCCAGCATGATGTCTACGCCGTGGCGCAGCAACTGGGCGATCAGGTCCGACTTGCTGCCGAAGTTGTAGTACACCGTCCCCTTGGACACCCCGGCCGCGGCGGCGATCTCGTCCACGGTGACCCCGGCTGCCCCGCGCTCGCCGATCAGTTCCATCGACGCCTCGAACAGGCGCTGCTTGGTGGCGTTGGTCCGTGCGGGGCGCAGCTTCCTGCCGGCGTCATCCTTCCTGCCGGCGTCATCAGGGGTGCTCATACGGCGATCTCCGGCTTCAGGGTCTTCAGGGTCCAGTACTTGTGCTTGCGCACGGCCAAGGTGGAGAGGGCCGCGCCCAGCAAAGTGTAGCCAAGCAGCCCGAGCACGGTCGGCACGATCATCGAGAGGTCCCCGCCGTAGACCAGGTGCCGCATGCCGGTGACGACGTAGCCCATCGGCATGATCTGGTGCACCACATGCAGCGGTTCCGGGGTGGTCTGCCAGGGGAAGGTGCCGCCGGAGGAGACGAGCTGCAGCACAAGCAGGATGAGTACTACGAACTTCCCCGGCGTGCCGAGAAGGGCCACCACGCCCTGGATGATCGCGCTGAAAGCCATTGCGGCGGCCAGCATGAACAGCCACATCAGCACCGGATGTGCCGGGCGCAGCCCGAGGCCGAAGTCCACCACGAGGGTCAGGATGCTGGCCTGCAGCACGGACACCGCGAAGAAAGGCAGCCAGCCGCCCACCGCGATCTTCCAGGAGGGCGCGTTCGAGGCCAGGGCGCGCTGCGTGATGGGACGCATGGCCTGCACCAGCATGAACACGCCGATCCACAGGGCAAGGGTCAGGAAGAACGGGGCGAGCCCCGCGCCGTAGGATCCGGCCTTGGCCTGAGAAACGTTGTTGACCGCCACGGGGTCGGCGATCACCTTGGAGACTTCGCTCTTCTGGGCGTCGTCCGGGTTCGGGATCTTCCCTGCACCCTTGGCCAGCTCGTCCGCCAAGGTGCGCGAGCCGTCCGCGGCGGTGGCCGCGCCGCTGGCGAGCCGGGCGGCGCCGTCGTCGAGCTTTGCGGCTCCGTCCGCCAGGGCGGAGGCTCCGTCCAGCGCTGTCTGCTGCCCTGCGGCGAGGGTGGCGGCTCCGGCACTGAGCTGGTCCGCGCCCGTGGAGGCCTGCCCGATCGCCCCGGCCAGGGCGGGGGTTGCCCCGGCGAGTTTGGCGGCTCCGTCGCTCACCGCTGCCGATCCGTCGGAGAGCTGCTGGATCTTCCCGGCGTCGGCCGCGATTTTCGCCTTTGCGTCGGCGACCGGCGCGGAGGCTGCTGCGGCGTCGTAGTCGGCCAGGATCTTGTCCGCCTGCTCCTGGGTGATCACCCCGGCGTCCATCAGCCGCTTGTTGGCGGCGATCACGCGGTTCCGTGCTCCGGCGTCGAACGCTTCGAGCTGCCCGACGACGTCTTGCACCTTCGCGTTCAGCTGCGCGTTTCCTGCGGCCACCTGCGCGGCGCCGTCGGCGAGCTTCTGCGAATCCGCCGGGAGGGTGGCGGTCTTGTCCTTGAGTTCGGACAGGCCTGCGCTGAGCTGGCCCGCCCCGGCGTTGAGCTGGTTCGCACCGTCGCGCAGCTTGGTCTGGCCGGCGACGAGCTCACCGGCACCGCTGCGCAGCTGGCCGGTGCCGTCATGCAGGGTGGCCGCGCCGGAACTGAGCTGCCCGACGCCGTCTGCCAGCTTCGCCGCGCCGTCCGCAGCCTTGACGATCTGGGTGTGGATGGTGCCGAAGCCCGTGAGGAGCTGGTTGGCCGTTTCCTCACCCACTTCCTTGGCTACCGTGGAGTGCACGGCGGTGGTGAGCTTGTCCACGATGGTGCTCAGCAGGTAGTTGTTGGCGTCGTTCGTGGTCACGTTGAGCATGGCCTGGTTGGCGGCGTCGAAACTGCCCGGCGAGACGAGGTTGGCGGAGAAGTCCTTGGGGATCTTCAGGGCGAAGGCGTACTTGCCGCTCTGGACCCCGGCGTCCGCCTCCTCCGCGGAGTCCACTTGCTGCCAGTTGAAGACATGGCCTTCCACGAGCGAATCGGCAACCTTGCGGCCGGCCTGCAGTTCGGTGCCGTCGGAAGACGTAGCGCCGGCGTCCTGCACCACCAGCGCCGCGTCGATCTTGTCCAGGTTTCCGTACGGGTCCCAGTTCGCGTACAGGTACACCGCGCCGTAGAGCAGCGGAACCATGGTCAGGGCAAGGATGGTCAGCTTGGGCAGGAGCCCGCCGGTCATGCGCTTGAGTTCGGAGCGGGCCAGCCGCAGAACAGTCACTGTGCGGTCCTTTGCAGGGTGTCGGTATCGGAGGACGGTTCCGGCGCGGCTTCCGCCTCTTCGGCGTCCGCTTCGGTGTCTGCGTCGGCCGTTTCGGCCGCGTCTTCTTCGGCGGGTTCCGGCAGTGCGTTGCCGATCGTGGCGGAGGCGCCGTCCCAGCCGTCCGGCAGGGCGGAAACGACCGCGACGACGGCAAGCGGCCGCCCGGCGTCGTGCGCCAATTGCTCAAGGCGGGGAAGCCAGTCCGCAGGATCGGAGCTGTGCCGGTCCGGCGAGTCGAACACGAGGAGGTCGACGGCGGGGTCGGCGAGCGCGAGCGCGGTGAGCAGTTCGAGGCGCCGGGCGGCGGGGAGCTGCTCGATCCAGAGCCCGGCGATGTCTTCGAAGCTGTTCACCTTGAGCCAGGGCTTGCTCAGCAGGGCGCCCCGGTACCGGCGCGGAATGAGCGCGAGGTCCTCGGTGACGAGGTCGCGCACACTCAGGTGCTGTTCGGGTTCGTTGACGCCGGGGGAGTCGAGCAACGCGCTCGCCGAGCGGATCCTTTTGGTCTTGGCGGCCCCGTCCCAGCTGAGCAGCCCGCTTCCCGGCTTCATCCGGCCGCTGAGTGCGAGTGCGAGGGCAGTGCGCTGTTCCTGCCCGTCGCCGCTGATGAGCAGAAGCTGGCCGCGGCGGACCTCGAGGGAGGTGGGCGGCAGGAGGTCGGCGCGGCGGCCGTTGATCTGGAGTTCGTGTGCGGTGAGCACCGATGGACCTTTCGAGAGCCTGATGTCACCACCATTCTATTTGAACTGACTAGTCAGTTCAAATAGAGCTCACAGGCCATACTTTTCCAGGAGCCTCAGCCACACTTCGCTCAAGGTGGGGAAGGACGGCACCGCATGCCACAGGCGCTCCAACGGCACTTCGCCCACGATCGCGATGGTGGCTCCGTGCAGCAGCTCCGCCACGCCGGGACCGGCAAAGGTCGCCCCAAGGATCACCCGCCGGTCTTCATCCAGCACCAGCTGCGCCCACCCTTGGTAGTTCTCCGCATACAACTGCGAGCCCGATACATTGATGGGCAGTTCCACCGAGCCGGCCCGGATGCCGCGTTCCTGCGCCTGGCCCAGGCTCAGCCCCACGCTGGCCACCTCGGGATCAGTGAAGACCACGCTGGGCACCGCGTGTTCGTTGGCCGTGCTGGTGACGTGGCTCCAGGGTTTCGGGGCGCGGTGCAGCTTCCCCTCGGACCGGGCCACGATCGCGTCCCCCGTGGCCCGCGCACTGTACTTCCCCTGGTGGGTCAGCAGCGGAGTGCCCGCGGCGTCGCCTGCTGCGTACAGCCACAGCCCGCTGGTCCCGTCACTCGCGGCCCCCTCCACCAGCCCCGTTGAGTCGGTGCTGAGCCGCACCGGGGCCGGGCCGCCGTCGTCCTCCGCTTCGACGAGCCCCACGCTCTCCAGCCCCAAGTTGTCCAGGGCCGGCCTGCGGCCCGTCGCCACCAGGACCTTGTCGGCGTCCAGGACCTTGCCGTCGTCGAGCGTGACGGAGAAGGACTGGTCATTGGTCCGAACGCTCAGGACGGCGGTGCCGGTGTGCAAAGCGACGCCGTCGGCCCGCAGCCCGGCCGCAACCAGTTCTGCGGCCTCTTCCGGGAACGCGCTGAGCAGCCGGCCGCGTGCCACCACCGACACCTGCGATCCCAGCCGCGCAAAGGCCTGGGCGATCTCGACCCCGGCAACACCGCCGCCCAGCACCACGAAGCGCTCCGGGACCTCGCGCGCCGAGGTGGCCCCGCGCGTCGTCCAGTAAGGGGACGAACGGAGTCCCGGAATGTCCGGAATGAGCGGGGTGGAGCCTGTAGCGATGACGACGGCGTGACGCGCCTTGAGCGCGTAATTGTTGCCGTCCACCCCGTCCACCTGAACCTCGCGCGGCCCGGTGATGCGGGCGACGCCGCGCACCAGCTCGATCCCGACGTCGGACAACCACTGGACGCCGCCGTCGTCCTGCCAGCGGTTGGTGAAGTAGTCGCGGTACTTGAGCACGGGCACCGGGTCCAGGACCTTGGTGACGGAATCGGCGGCGCCGGGGACGGACTGCGCGCCATGCAGGGCCGTGCCCGGGCGGAGCAGGGCCTTGGACGGAATGCAGGCCCAGTAGGAGCATTCCCCGCCCACCAGCTCGGATTCGACGATGGCTGCCGTGAGGCCTCCCCGCACGACGCGGTCGGCGACGTTTTCGCCGGCGGCTCCGGCGCCGATCACGATGACGTCGAATTCCCGGGAGCGCTCCTCAGTCATGAGAGAAGACTACGCCTGTCCTTTCGCCGCAGTATCCGAGGCCGCAGGCTTGTTTTCCGGGCGGAGGCGGGCCAGATTTCGGGGCGGAGATGGGACATCCGATATTGTCTTGAGATGGGCGGAACGGCGCACTAGGCTCGCCTCACCGGAACGTTCGCGCCCGCCTTCCGCGGGACCGGCGGAACGGCGTCCGTCTTGGGAGGGGGCACGGATGGAATCCGGCATGGTTCGGCAGGCTAGGTACGGTGCGCAGACCCGGCTCAGGGCCCTGCAGTCGGACATCATGGACCTGATCCTCGAACGGGAACTCGAGGCAGGCGATCCGCTGCCCACCGAAAACGAACTCGCAGCGTCCCTCGGTGTAGGCCGCAATACCCTGCGGGAATCCCTCAAGGTGCTGCAGGCGATGGGCGTGGTGGAGATCCGCCACGGCTTCGGGATGTTCGTGGCCCCCAGCAATTTCGACGCGTTCGCGGACGGGCTGGTGTTCCGCAGCCGCCTGTCGCTGCGCCAGAACGGCGAAGACGCCCTGCAACTGCTCGGCATCCGGGAGGCCCTGGAGACCGGACTCCTGCCCGCCGCGGTCGCTGCGACCACTCCCGGGCAGCTCGCGCGGCTGGCCGAAGCCGTTGAGCACCTGGAACAGCTCGCGGAATCCGGCGAGCACTCCGCCCCTGCCGACGCCGAATTCCACCGCCGTCTCTTCGAACCCCTCGGCAACGATCTGCTGCAGCAACTGCTCGGCGTCTTCTGGAAGGTCTACCGCAGGATCCAGCTCGAGGCAGGACCCGCCACCGAAGACGCCCCGGCAGCTGCGGCACTCCACCGCGGCATCTACGACGCCGTCGCGGCCGGGGACACCGCTGCAGCAAGAGGGCTCCTGGCGTCCAGTTTCGAGGAACTGCGGGAGAAGATCGGCGCGCTGGTGGCCGGCCGCTGAGGCGGCTTCTGGTCCGACTGGCCGACGGCGGCGCGGCGGGCGCCCGGGCCGGGCACCCGCCGTCGTACTCTATTTGCCGAGTTTGGACAGGACGGCAGCCAGGGCGGCCCGCACTCCGGTGCTCAGCGTCGGTTCAATGACCGGGGCGAAGAACGGCGAATGGTTCATCGGCACGGGTTCGCCGGAGTCGAGCACCTCCCGGCTCATGCCGCCGAACATCCAGTACACCGAAGGCACTCCGATCACCTCGGCGAAGGCGCCGAAGTCCTCGCTGCCCATCATCGGCTCCACCAGCGCAACCTTCTCCTCGCCCACGGCCGCGCGGAACGCTTCGATGAGTTCCTCGGTGTCGGCAGGCTCGTTGTAGTTGCGCGGGAAGGTGTAGAGCTCGGCGATCTCCGGCTGCGGGGCTCCGGATGCGTCGGCCTCGGCCAGGATGATCCTGCGGACAGCCGCCAGGACCTGGGCACGGACCTCGGGTTCCAGGGTGCGGATGTTCAGCGTGAACTCGGCAGTGGCCGGGATGATGTTCTCCTTCAGGCCGGCATGGAAGGTTCCCACCGTCACCACCGCGGCCTTCAGCGGGTGGACCTCACGGGACACGATTGTCTGGAGCCGCAGCACCATCTGGGCGCCGAGGACGATCGGGTCGATGGCCACCTGGGGCTGTGAACCGTGGGACTGCCGGCCGAACACTGTGACCTTCAGGGAGTCGGCCATCGCCATGGCGTTGCCGATGCTGATGTTGATGGTGCCGGCCTCGTTGCCCATGACGTGCTGGCCGTAGATGATTTCCGGCCGCGGTGCCTTGTCCCAGATCCCGTCGTCGATCATGGCCTGCGCTCCGGCGGCGGTTTCCTCGCCCGGTTGGAAGATGAGCACGATGGTTCCGCTCCAGGATTCCCGGGCGCCGGCCAGCAGTTCAGCCGCCGTCAGGAGCGTGGTGACGTGGGTGTCGTGGCCGCAGCCGTGCATCACGGGCACCTCGCTGCCGTCGGCCAGAACGCCACGTGCCCTGCTCGCGTAGTCGAGGCCGGTGGCTTCGAGGATCGGCAGGCCGTCGGTGTCCGCCCGGAAGCCGACCACAGGTCCCTCACCGTTGCGCAGCACTCCCACGACGCCGGTGCTGCCGCAGGCGAAGTTGTCGATGCCCAGGGCGTCGAGCCGTTCTGCGATGTAGCGGGCCGTGGCGTGTTCCTGCATGGAAAGCTCGGGATTGGCATGCAGGTGTTTGTACATGGCGTGCATCCGGCCGCGGAGGTCCCCGCTGAGCTGACCGTTGAGTGCGGCAGCGAGCGCGTCCCCAGGCTGGCTGACGGATTGGCTATCGGGCTGGGTATCCGGCTGGCTATCCGGCTGGGGGAGTGCCTCGGTCATGGGCGGGTCTCGTTTCTGTCGTGTGATGGCCTGCGGCGACCGCTACTTTGGCGCCCGCCGCTGTGTCGGCCGCGCCGCGCGGTCCGCTTCCCACGGTATGGAGGGCTGGAAGCCATCTGGGGCGCAAGCGGGCCGTCGCACGACTCTATGACGAAAAAAGACAACGAAAAAGGCCCGCACCGCCGAAGCGGTACGGGCCTTGTCTGTGCGCCCAAAGGGATTCGAACCCCTGACCTTCTGTTCCGTAGACAGACGCTCTATCCAGCTGAGCTATGGGCGCATTCTGTGCTTTCACACTGTGGTTCGTGGGCTTCGCTTTTTCGCTTGCCCCCCGAACCTCAATAAACTTTACGCGAGATCGGCCCATCCGCCAAATCGACGGCATGTAATCTGGCCGACTATACCGGTCTATGTGACCTTGCTCACTAAAAATGCCGGTTTCTGGGTCACAATCGTTGATTTTCCGGGGTTTTGCTCCAAAAGGGCCATGAGATCCCACGTCCTAAGCCGAAATGGTCTACTCCGCGAGACCTAGCATTTAGGACACACCACTGACCCCGACGAAGGGAACCGCAATGGGCGACCTGGCGCGACTGCCGCTGCTTGAGAAGGCACCCACTACGCACGCACGACTGCTGGCCTGGGTTGAGGAAGTTGCAGAACTCACCCAGCCTGACCGCATCCACTGGGTGGACGGCAGCGAGGGCGAGTACAAGACCCTGACCGAGGAACTCGTCGCAGCAGGCACCCTGAAGCCGCTGAACCCGGAGACCTTCCCGAACTCCTTCGCGGCGTTCTCCGATCCAGCGGATGTTGCCCGCGTCGAGGAGCAGACCTTCATCTGCTCCGAGAACGAGCGCGACGCAGGCTTCACCAACAACTGGATGGCCCCGGCCGAGATGAAGCAGAAGCTGCGCGGACTGTTCGCCGGCTCCATGCGCGGCCGCACCATGTACGTCATCCCCTTCGTCATGGGACACCTCGACGCCGAGGATCCCAAGTTCGGCGTCGAGATCACCGACTCTGCCTACGTTGTGGCCTCCATGCGCATCATGGCCCGCATCGGAACCGACGTGCTTAACCGCATCACGGAGACCGACGCGTTCTTCGTGCCGGCCCTGCACTCCCTGGGCGCTCCGCTGGAGCCCGGCCAGCAGGATGTTGCGTGGCCGTGCAACCCCGAGAAGTGGATCGTGCACTTCCCTGAAGAGCGGTCCATCTGGTCCTTCGGCTCCGGCTACGGCGGCAACGCCCTCCTGGGCAAGAAGTGCTACGCACTGCGCATCGCTTCCGTCATGGCCCGAGACGAGGGCTGGCTGGCCGAGCACATGCTCATCCTCAAGCTGACCTCCCCGGAGCAGAAGACCTACTACGTCTCCGCTGCCTTCCCGTCTGCCTGCGGCAAGACCAACCTCGCCCTCCTCGACCCCACCATCAAGGGCTGGAAGGTCGAGACCCTGGGTGACGACATCACCTGGATGCGCTTCGGCAAGGAGGGCGAGCTGCGTGCCGTCAACCCCGAGGCCGGCCTGTTCGGCGTCGCACCCGGTACGGGTTGGGGCACCAACCCGAACGCCATGCGTGCCATCGCCAAGGGCAACAGCATCTTCACCAACGTCGCCCTGACCGACGACGGCGGCGTGTGGTGGGAAGGCATGACCGAGGAAACCCCGGCGCACCTGACCGACTGGCAGGGTAACGACTGGACTCCCGAGTCCGGCGCCCCGGCCGCCCACCCGAACTCGCGCTTCTGCACGCCGATCGACCAGATCGACATGCTGGCCGAGGAGTACTTCAGCCCCGAGGGCGTGGAACTGTCCGCGATCCTCTTCGGTGGACGCCGCAAGACCACCATCCCGCTGGTCACCGAGGCCCGCGACTGGTCCAACGGCATCTTCATGGGCTCCACGCTGTCCTCCGAGACCACAGCTGCTGCCGCGGGTGCCGTCGGCGTTGTCCGCCGCGACCCCATGGCCATGCTGCCGTTCATCGGCTACGACGCAGGTGACTACCTGAACCACTGGGTGAACCTGTCCGCCAAGGCCAACCCGGAGCGCCTGCCGAAGATCTTCCTGGTGAACTGGTTCCGCCGTACGGCCGAGGGCGGCTTCGCGTGGCCGGGCTTCGGGGACAACTCCCGCGTGCTGAAGTGGGCCATCGAGCGCCTCGAAGGCAAGGCTGACGCCGTCGAGACCCCCATCGGTTTCGTTCCGACCGGCGCGTCGATCGACTTGGAAGGCCTGGACATGACCCCGGCCGAGGTCGAAGCGGCCGTCCGTGTGGATGCTGCCGAATGGGAGACCGAGCTGGCCTCCATCGAGGAATGGTTCGCCAAGTTCGGCGGGTCCCTCCCCGAGGCGCTGCAGGCCGAGCTGGACGGGTTGAAGAACCGACTGGCCTAGACCTCTTAAGGACAACGGCGTCCTTAAGACGACGGCGGCCCGTCACCTTCCACTGGAAGGTGACGGGCCGCCGTCGTGCGTTAAGCGTCTAGTTGGCGAGCCAGACGTCCGGGCCGAACACTTCGTAGTGGATGCGGGTGGCCGGGATGCCTGCTTCGATGGCTTCGTCGCGGATCTTCTTCATGAAGGGCAGCGGGCCGCAGAGGTAGAGCGAGGCGTCGGCGGGCAGGTTGACTTCCCGCAGGGACATGAACCCTTCCTTCGCGCCGGGCTGCGGGGCCTCGAGCCACACCTCGAGCCCGGCGTCGATCGCGGCAGCGTCCGCGGTCATCTGTCCGCTGAGCGCCCAGCTGTCCATGGACCGCTCGGCGTGCAGCACCAGGACGTCGCGCTCCGTTCCGGCAAGCGCGAGGGAGCGCAGGATGGAAGCCGTGGGAGTGCAGCCGATGCCTGCCGAGGCGAGGATTACCGGTCCGTCGCCGTCCTTGAGTGTGATTTCACCGTACGGGTTGGAGATTTCCAGGATGTCGCCGGGCTCGACGGCGTTGTGCAGGGCGGTGGACACCTCGCCGCCGTCGTTGAGCTTGGTGGTGAAGGTCCGGCTGGTGCCGGCGTCACCGGACAGCGAGTACTGGCGCACCTGACGGAGACCGTCGGGCAGCTGGACCTTGACGCTGATGTACTGTCCGGGCTTGGCTGCCGTGACAGGGGTGTCATCCGCAGGCTCCAGGGTGAAGGTCATGGAGTCCTTGCCCGCGGCCTGCTTGGCGACGACGCGCCACGGCATCCACATTTTCGTGTTCGCCTGCGCTGCGTAGAGGTCCTTTTCCAGCTTGATGAGCGCATGGGCCATGAGCCAGTAGACCTCGGTCCAGGCCTCGGCGATTTCCGGGGTGATGACGTCGGCCAAGTCCGCGGCGATGGCGGCGAAGAGGTGCTCGTAGACCACGCCGTACTGCTCTTCCTTGATTCCCAGGGAGGCGTGCTTGTGGGCAATCCGGGACAGGACCTTTTCCGGCAGGGTGCCCGGGTTGTTGACCAGGTGGGTGGCGAAGGCCGCAATGCTTCCGGCCAGGGCCTGCTGCTGTTCGCCGGAACGCTGGTTGGAGCGGCTGAAGAGTCCGTCCAGCAGTTCGGGATGTGCCGAGAAGAGGCGCTTGTAGAAGTCGGCGGTGATCTCGCCGATCCTCGATCCGACAAGGGGGAGAGTGGCTTCGATGACAGGACGCGACTTCTCGGAAAGCATTGGTTCTCCTGCGGGTAGGGCCGGACGGTTCGCCCGGGCGGTCAATACTTGCATTTGAAATGCGAGTATTTATGCATCAATTTCTACTCCCCGTAGAAAAGAAGTGCAAATCGGCCCGTCCGGCCGCTGGGGACCGCGTAACAGCGATTAGCGCCGGGCTGCCGGCTCCTGGAAATCCGGCCTCAAGCCGATGCTCCGGAATACGGGTGCCATCTGGCGGGCGTGGGGGAGGGAAGAGATCACCACGGGGTCGAGTTCGCGGTAGAAGGCTTCGCGGGCACGGCTCATGGCGTGCCGGAGCGCGCACTCTGTGATGAGGGGGCAGTCGCCGTTGGGCGACTGGCATTCGGCCGGATCCTGCCTGCTGTCGAGATGGCGCAGCAGCTGGCCCACCGTCGCACGGCGTCCCGAGGCGGTTAATTGCGCGCCGCCGTTCCTCCCCCGTTCGACGGCGATCACTCCCAGCTCACGCAGCTTGGCCAAGGCCTTGCTCACGTGGTTATAAGGGGTTCCCACCGCGTCCGCCACAGCCTGGGTGGTCAGCAGCTCGCCCTCCGGAACCGCCGCCAGCACCATGACGGCGCGCAGGCTCACATCGGCGAACGCGTTGATCTTCATGTACTCAGCTTAAGCAGCGTTCGCGTTGACGCCCATTCGCCTGCCGGGAGTTGGTCCATGCGGGGCATGGTGGCCTGGGCTGGATCTGGCCCGGCCGGCCTGGTCAGGCCCGTCTAGTCCACCCAGATTGTCGGCTCGTGGCCGTCCGCTTCGAGCGGGCGGAAGCTGAAGCCTTCTGCGGTGACGTCGTAGGGCACGACGGCGGCCATCAGGCCGCCGCTGCGGTGCTCGGCGGCAGCGTGGATGCCGTCCGTGCCGTGTTCGGGAAGGGTGACGTCGCTGGCAAACGCCACGGCCCTGTACCCCTCACGGCCTTGGCGCAGGAGTGCGATGACATCGGTGAGCATCGTCCCGGCGTCGATGTTCCCCTCGGCGTCGGACTCGCCGGGCGAGATCATCACGAGGCGCAGCTCGCCGTCGTCGGCCAAGGTGACGCCGAACGGCAGGAAACCGCCGTTCTGCTCCATGTGCTCCTGGGCCGTACCGAGCGCGGCGCCGAGGACCTCGCGCAGTTCGCGCGAGATGGTTTCCTGCGGGTCCTCCTGCGCGGAGGGACCCGGTGCGGAGGGTTCCGGTGCGGAGGGTTCCGGTGCGCCGGGATCCTGCAGTCCGGGGCTTTGGGGTCCGGGATCCTGCAGTCGGTAGCTTTGGGTTCCGGGGCTTTGGGGAACGCCGGATTCCAGCGGGCCGCCGGGCGAGATGCCTTCAGTCATGCTGTTGTTTCCCTTAGCCGCGGACGATCGCCAGGACGCGGTCGCGGACCGCGCTCATGGTTTCGGCGTCCTTGGCCTCGGCGTTCAGGCGCAGGAAGGGCTCGGTGTTGGACGGGCGCAGGTTGAACCACCAGCTGCCGTCCTTCGCGCTGAAGGTGCTGCCGTCCATGTGGTCGATGTCGATGTCTTCGCCTTCGAAGTCGGCGCGGACGCGTTCGATCGCCGCGGCTTTGTCCTCGATTTCGGAGTTGATCTCACCGGAGGAAACGTAGGGTTCGTACTGGCGGCCGAGCTCGGACAGCGGTCCGTCCTGCTCGCCGAGGGCAGCCAGGACGTGCATGGCTGCAAGCATGCCGGTGTCGGCGTTCCAGAAATCGCGGAAGTAGAAGTGTGCGGAGTGTTCGCCGCCGAAGACGGCGCCTTCCTCGGCCATGACAGCCTTGATGAAGGAGTGGCCCACACGGGTGCGGACCGGGCGGCCGCCGTCTTCCTCGATCAGTTCAGGAACGGCTTTGGAGGTCAGCAGGTTGTGGATGATGACCGGGACTTCTTCGCCGCCGGCCTTTGCCCGTGCGATTTCCCGGCGTGCCACCATGCCAGTGATGGCCGACGGCGACACGGGTTCGCCCTTTTCGTCCACGACGAAGCAACGGTCCGCGTCGCCGTCGAACGCCAAACCGATGTCCGCGCCGTGCTTGACGACGGCGGCCTGCAGGTCGCGGAGGTTCTCCGGCTCAAGCGGGTTGGCCGGGTGGTTCGGGAAGGAACCGTCCAGCTCGAAGTACAGCGGCACGATCTCGAAAGGCAATGCGGGGAGCAGGGCGTCGCCGAGCACCGCGGGCGTGGTCAAGCCGGCCATGCCGTTACCGGCGTCGACGACCACCTTCAGCGGGCGGGAACCGCTGAGGTCCACCAGCTTGCGCAGGTAGTCCGAGTAGTCCTTCAGGACGTCCCGGACAGCAATGGTTCCTTGGGTCTCCGCCGCCGGAATGGCGCCGTTGTTCAGGTACTGCTCGGCGAGGGCCTGGATTTCCTTCAGGCCGGTTTCCGAGGAGATCGGCTGGGCGCCGGCCTTGGCCATCTTGATGCCGTTGTACTGGGCCGGGTTGTGGCTGGCGGTGAAGGTGGCGCCGGCCGCGTTCAGCGCGCCGCAGGCGTAGTAGAGCTCATCCGTGGAAATCAGGTCGAGCAGCTGGACGTTGGCGCCACGGCGGGACGCGCCGTCGGCGAATGCCTTGATGAACTCCGGCGAGGAGGGCCGCATGTCCCCGCCGACCAGGACGGTCTCGCCGGCAAGGCCCAGAGTGTCGACAAATGCAGCTCCCACGGCCGTCACGATTTCAGCGCTGATCGTCTCGCCGACGATGCCACGGACGTCGTAGGCCTTGAAGGAAGCCGACAGGTCGAAAGTGTTGTTCTGCTCGCTAGTCACGGGCTCAATCCTACTGTGGCGGCGATGGCGAACATCCACACAAGGCCCGTATGTGGACAGACTTCACAACTTTCCCGGTTGTCCACATAACAAAGATCCCGGCTGCCGGCTGTCGGACCCGGCTGAAATACTGGAACCATGTCCCAGGAGCCATACACCGCAGAAATCACCAGCACCCGCCAGGAAGCCCTGCAGGTCCTCCGGGAGCTTGTCGGCAACCCCGCGGCCGGGTTCCATGACGGCCAGTACGAGGCCATCGAAGCACTTGTCGAGGCCGGCCGCCGGGCTCTGGTGGTGCAGCGCACCGGTTGGGGAAAGTCGGCCGTGTACTTCGTGTCCTCGCTGCTGCTGCGGCGCCGGGGGAGCGGACCCACCCTCATCGTCTCGCCGCTGTTGGCCCTGATGCGGGACCAAGTGGCCGCGGCGGCCCGCGCCGGCGTCCGGGCCGTGGCCATCAACTCCGCCAACCAGTTGGACTGGGATACAGTCCACGCGCAGCTCGCCGCCGATGAAGTCGACGTGCTGCTGGTTTCGCCCGAACGCCTCACCAACCCGTCCTTCCGGGAAAACCAGCTGCCCGAACTGATCCAACGCACAGGGCTGCTGGTGATCGACGAAGCGCACTGCATCTCGGACTGGGGACACGACTTCCGTCCTGACTACCGGCGCATCGCGGACCTGATCGGCCGGCTGCCGGACACCGTGCCGGTCCTCGCGACCACTGCCACGGCAAACTCACGCGTGGTCCATGACATTGAGGAACAGCTCGGCGCCGGAGTGCTCACCATCCGCGGGCCCCTCGGACGCGAATCGCTGCGGCTCGGCGTGCTGAACCTGGCCAATTCCCGGGACCGGCTCGGCTGGCTGCTGACGCACCTGTCGGACATGCCCGGCAGCGGCATCATCTATGCCCTGACTGTTTCGGCGGCCGAAGACACCGCACGGCTGCTGGCGGAAGCCGGGCATGAGGTCCTCGCATACACGGGTCGCACCGATCCCGCGGACCGGGAGCGCGCCGAACAACAGCTCAAGGACAACCAAGTGAAGGCCCTCGTTGCCACCTCGGCCCTGGGCATGGGCTTCGACAAGCCGGACCTCGGCTTCGTGATCCACCTGGGTGCGCCGTCCTCCCCGGTGGCGTACTACCAGCAGGTGGGCCGTGCAGGCCGCGGCGCTGCCAACGCGGACGTCCTGCTCCTTCCGGGGCAGGAGGACAAAGACATCTGGCAATACTTTGCTACAGCCTCCATGCCTTCCGAGGAAAAGGCCGCAGCCGTGCTCCAGGTCCTTGGCGAGGCCGGGACCGCGCTGTCCACCGTTGCCCTCGAAGCCCGCGTTGACCTGCGCCGCACACCCCTGGAGCTCCTGTTGAAGGTTCTTTCCGTGGACGGGGCGGTGGAGCGGGTCGGCGGCGGTTGGCGGGCCACCGGGCAGCCGTGGTTCTACGACGCCGAGCGCTACGCCAGGATCGCCGAGGCCAGGGTCGACGAGCAGGACTCGATGATCATCTACGAGGACACCGCGGGCTGCCGGATGGAGTACATCACCGCCGTCCTGGACGACGACACCGCCAGCCCTTGCGGCCGTTGCGACAACTGCGCCGGACGCTGGTTCCCGTCGGACATCACAGCAGAAGCTTCCGACGCGGCCGGCCGCACACTCAGCCGTGCAGGCGTTGCCGTGGAGCCGCGGCTGCAATGGCCCAGCGGCATGGACCGCCTGGGTGTGGCGGTGAAGGGCAAGATCAAGGCTGGCGAAACCATTGCGGAGGGCCGTGCCCTGGCCCGCCTGAGCGACCTTGGCTGGGGCGGTGCCTTGCGGGAACTGTTCGCGGCGGGGGCCCCGGACCGCGAGGTCGATCCGTCCATGCTGAATGCCTGCGTCCAGGTGCTCAAGGAGTGGGCCACGGGCAACGCCGGCAAGGGCGGCTGGAGCGGCCAGGAACGTCCAGCCGCCGTCGTGAGCCTGCCTTCGCGGGGCAAACCGCAGCTCGTGGACTCGCTGGCCCGCGGAATTGCCGGCATCGGACGGATGCCCTACCTCGGCTCCCTCCAGCTCCAGCACGGCGGGCCCACCGGTGGAAGGGGAGGTAACAGCGCCTACCGGCTGGCCGGAGTCTGGGACCGCCTCGTTGTCGGACCGGAACTGGCGGAGGCGCTCGCACCCCTGTCCGGGAGGAGCATCCTGTTGGTTGACGACCTGGTGGACAGCCGGTGGAGTGTGACGGTTGCAGGGCGTGCCCTCCGGGAGGCGGGGGCGGGTGCGGTGCTGCCGCTCGTCCTGGCACAGGCTGGCTGACGCGGCCGAGGCGACCGCTGGCGGAGTCACGGGAACCAGCGTGAGCCGGTGGGCGGGGTGATGCCCTCCGGCTCGCGCGCCGCCGGCTCACGCTCCGAGGGGCCGCCGGGCCGCGCCCCCGGAGATACCCCGGGTACGCAAAAGGCCCCGGTCCAGGACCGGGGCCAAACGCGGAGACGGGGGGATTTGAACCCCCGGTCGAGTTTAACCCCGACCCTTCATTAGCAGTGAAGTCCATTCGGCCGCTCTGGCACGTCTCCAATTGCTATTGCTAGCCCACCAAGGATACGCAGAACACGGCGTACAGCGCAAAACGGCTAGTACGCGTCGCACCGGAGCCGGAATGCCGCCGTCGGACAGTCACTGCCGGCGGCTACGAAGCCGCCATGGACCGGGACAGTCCGGGACAGTCCCGGGCTTGCCGGTTGACGGGCGGGCGCCCACGGAACCCTGCGCCCGCCCGCCCGGCGGGTGCCCTCCGTGCTGTCCGGCCGGGGCGCGCCTTAGGCGCCTTGGGCCCGGATCTTTGCCGTCAGTGCGCGCCAGAGGAACTGCTGGCTGCGCGCCTGCAGCGCCGCCGCCTGCCGGTTGTCCGAGGCGCCGGCGTGCCCGCCCTCCAGGGTCTCGTGGAACCACACATTCGGGATGCCCATGGCCTGCATCCGCGCGGCCATCTTGCGCGCCTGGACCGGACCAACCCGGTCATCGGAGGTGGAGGTCCAGATGAACGTCTCGGGGTAGTCCACTCCGTCGTGCAGCAAGTGGTACGGAGAGAAGGTTTTGATGAACTCCCATTGCTCGGGAACGTCCGGATCACCGTACTCCGCGATCCAGGAGTACCCCGCGGACAGCTTCGTGTAGCGGCGCATGTCCAGCAGGGGAACCCCGCAGGACACCGCGTAGAAGAGCTCCGGATACTTGGTCAGCATGTTGCCCACGAGCAGCCCGCCGTTGGAGCCGCCCACGCAGCCCAGCCGTTCACGGCTGGTCACGCCCCGGGAAATCAGATCCTGCGCCACCGCCGCGAAGTCCTCGTACGCGCGGTGCCGTTTTTCCTGCAGGGCCGCACGGTGCCATGCAGGGCCGTACTCTCCGCCGCCGCGGATGTTCGCCACCACGTACACTCCGCCCCGGGGCCGGCCGGCGACCGCACCGCTTCGCCGTTCCAGCCAGGACCGCCCGATCGCGCCGCTGTAGGCCGGGGTGCGGGAGACCTCGAAGCCGCCGTAACCGGATAGCTGGGTGGGATTGTCGCCGTCGAGCACCAGATCCTTCGACGCGATCTGGAAGTACGGCACCCGGGTGCCGTCCGCTGACACCGCGAAGTGCTGCTGCACCTCATAGTCGGCGTCGTTGAAGAACGACGGCGAGGTCTTCACCACGGCGTGCTTGCTGGCGACGGCGGTGTTTCCCGACGCCGCCCCCGCGGCCGTGAGGGTGCCGCGCATCAGGGTCGTGGGAGTGGTGAAGCCCGTGGCCACGAGCCAGAAATCGTTGCCTGCGCCCTCGCTTTCGTCCTCATCATCCACGGCATAGGCGTTGACGTCGTGAAGTGGCGGGCACGCATCCAGTGGAGCCATCGCCCAGCCGCCGGTCGTCACCGCGCCCGCCACTGCCCTGTTGACGCCGTCACCTCCGACGCCGTCACCTCCGACGCCGTTACCGCCAAGGCTTTCCGGTCCGCCAACCGCGTGCCGGCCGGCCTCCGACGGACGCGAGGGGTCGAGCACCAGGATTTTCGAGGAGACGTCGCTGAGCAGGTTCAGCACCAGGAAATCCCGTGTCCAGCTCCAGGACTGCAGGGACGTGCGCTCGTCCGGAGCGAACAGCACCGTGAAGTCCCTGGCACCATCCAGGTAGGCCTCCAACCCCGCAGCGAGCAGGCAGCCGGCCGGGAACACAGTGTCCGCAGGCTTCCCGCCGTCCACGCTGGCGCCCGCAACGGCCCAGTCCTGGCGGGGACGGAACAGCAGCCACTGCCGGTGCGTGCTGATGTTGACGTCGGTGGGAACCTCGATTTCCAGCCACCCGCCGTCGCGCTGCAGGTAGGTGCGCTGGTTGAAGAAGTCGATCCAGTCCACGGCGAAGGTCCGCTCGAAACCTGGCGTGGAATCGTGCGCTACGAGGGCCATCATGTGGTCTTCGGCGATCTCGAAGATCCGCCCGGCCTGCTCCAGGCCCTGGCCGCGGGACAGCTTCACCCCCGTGCGGGCATACGAGGAACTGGTCTTGGGCAGATCCCCGGCGGTGCTGGCCACCAGCAGGGTGTCGGCGTCGAGCCAGCTGACGTTGCCCTTGGCCACCGGGAGGTCGAAGCCGCCCGCGGCGGGGTCCACGAAGCGGCGCTGCTCGACGTCGAACTCGCGGTACCGGTTGGCGTCGCCGCCGTCGGGGGAGAGGGACACCATGGCGAGTTTGTAGGGCTCGCCCTCGGCGGGGCGCAGGAAGGAGGCACCGTGGAAGACCCACTCCTCGTCTTCCGCGGCGGCAAGGGCGTCGATGTCCAGCAGCACGTCCCATTCGGGAGCGTCGCTGAGGTAGCTGTCCCAGGTGGTGCGCCGCCACAGGCCCTTGGGATTCTGCTTGTCGCGCCAGAAGTTGTAGTAGTGCCCGCCGCGCTTGGTCACCATCGCGATCCGGTCCGTGGAGTCCAGGACCTCCAGGATTCCGCCTTCGAGGGCGGCAAAATCCTCGTCCTCGAGCAGTTCCTCGGTGCGGGCGTTTTGCTCCCGGACCCAGGCCAACTGCTCCTCGCCGTGGATTTCCTCAAGCCAGATGTTCTCGTCAACAGGTTCCGGGGCCGTGATCCTGGCCGCTCCCGCGTTCTGCTCAGGCTCCATGCCGTCCGCTCCCATCCCCTCGTTTTGCCCGGTTTCAGGGCTTTGTCCGGCTGCAGTGGTGGTCATGGCCCCATCCTAGGATGCCCCGTCGAGAGGGAAGCAAGTCACGGTGAAAGTAAGCTTGGGCGGTGGGCAATTCGCAGAAAACCAAGGTGGCACTGATCGGTGCGGGGCCGCGCGGCACCAGTGTCCTGGAGCGGTTGTTCGCGAACTGGGCCGCCTCGGCACCGGCCGGGCACACCCTGCAGATCGACGTCGTGGACCCCTACCCGGCAGGCCCGGGAAGGGTCTGGCAGCCGGAGCAGTCGCGCCTGTACCTGATGAACACGCAGTCGTTCTACCCCACCCTCATCCATGAAGACCCGTCCCTTGTCCCTCCGCTGGCCGGGGGAACGTTCGAGCAGTGGCGGGCCCGCCGCCAACAGGACAGCCGCGGGTTGGCCGCCGACGAACAGGCCGAACTCTCCCAGCTCGGCACCGGCGACTTTCCCAGCCGTGCCATCTACGGGCGCTACCTCAGCGAAACGCTGGACGCACTGCTGGAGCGCAAGCCCGACGGCATCGAGCTCACCTTCCACCGCAACGCCGCGGTGTCGGTCCGGAAGAACCCGGATGGTGCGTCCGCGTTCGACGTCGAACTCGACTCCGGCGCGCACCTCGCCGCCGACGCGGTGGTCCTGGCGCTCGGGCACCTGGAATCGCAGCTGAACGCCGAACAGCGTTCCTTCGCCGCGGCGGCTGCAGGGATGGGACTGCTGTATCTGCCGCCGGCGGCTCCGGCCGACGTCGACTGGTCCCGGGTGCCGGACCGCGAACCCGTGCTGGTCCGCGGCATGGGGCTGAACTTCTTCGACGTCATGGTGCAGCTGAGCGTGGGCCGCGGCGGCCGGTTCGAGCCGGCGGGCGATGGGCCGGGGATGCTGAGGTACATGCCGTCCGGGCGGGAGCCGAAGATCGTCGCCGCGTCCCGGCGCGGCACCCCGTACCGGGCCAAGGCCGGGCTGGACGGCTATTACCCGAAGTCGGTCCGGCTGCGCTATTTGAACGAGCACGCCCTGGCACGGTTCGCCGCAGTCGGCATCCAGCCCGGATTCGACCACGACCTCTGGCCCCTCCTGCACCGGGACACTCTCTGGGCCTACTACTCCACGCTAGCCACCGCCCAGCCGGCCGCGATCAGCGATGCCGGGGAATTCCTCGCCGCGCTTGAGGACGCCCTGCAGCCGCACGCCCACGCCGCCGGCAGTTGGGAGAAACGGGTCGACGAACTGGTGGCCAAGCACGTCGCTGCGTCGCGGCGCCTGGACCTGCCGGGCCTCGCCGCTCCCTTGGCCGGACGCTCCTTCGCCGGACGGCGGGAGCTGGATGCCGCCGTCGTGGAATACCTCGACGACGACGCCCGCCGCTCCGCCCTCGGTGAGGCGGACCCCATGAAGATGGCGATCGGTGCCTTGCACACCGGCCGGGCCGTGCTGAAAAGCGTGGTGGCCGACGGCGGCATCACCGATGAGTCCTGGCTCGCCGAACTGCGTGGCTGGTTCGAGTCCTTCGTCGAAGGCCTGGCCAGCGGACCGCCGGCCCTGCGCGCCGAACAGCTGGCAGCCCTGGCGCGGGCCGGCGTCGTCAGCTTCACCGGCCCCGACCCGCGTTTCAGGGTCGACCGGGCGCAGCAGCTCTTCACGGCGTCGTCCCCTTGGGTGGGCGGCCCGCCCGCCACGGCGAAGACCCTCGTGGAAGCCCTGGCCCCGGCCAACAGGGTGGGCACCACGGCGTCCCCGCTCATGCGGCAACTGCTGGCCGAGGGACTAGTGCGGGCCAAGGTCATGCTGGGCGTGGAAGGCAGTCCCGTGCAGGCCACCGGCCTGGACGTCGAGCCGCACCCGTACCGAGCCGTGGGCGCCAACGGCTCGGTGACCAAAGGCATGTACGTGCTGGGCCTTCAACTGTCCGCCAACCAATGGGGAACGGCGATCGCGGCCGAAGCCGTCCCCGCGGATGGCCCGGTCTACCGCAGCGGTCAGCGCACCCTGCGCGACGCCGACGAAATCGCCCGGGCCATCCTGGGGCTGTGAACTCTTAGCCCTTCAGGCATCTCTGGTACTCGATCCACGCGATCGCGTAGCGGATCCAGCCGATCACGTCGTACCACTTGGGCTGAACCGGCGCCGTGCACTTGGGCGGCAGCGGCGCGGCCACGTTCACCGAGGCCTTCACCACGGTTCCGGACTCGACGGCGGTCAGCACCAGCGTGCCCGTTCCCGCGGTGGCCGACGCGGGCACCTTCAGCTCCACGGCCGCGGCGCCTCCGCTCACCGGCACCGAACCTAGTTGCGTGGCCACGCCCTTGGCATCGGTGAACACCGCCGTGAGCGACTTGTTCACCGGGCTGCCGAGGGAAGTCAGGTCCAGTTTGGAAACCGCCAGCGAAATCGCGCCGCCGCCCTTCACCTCGGCCGCCGTGTTGTTGACGACGGCCACCGAGCGTCGGGCGAAGTCCGGGGAGACCGGCTTGTGGGCCTGCAGGTATTTGATCCAGGCGTCCCGATCCACCAGGCCGCTGTCCCGGGTATTGGCGCCCTCCTTGAAGATCCGGAAGTTGTCGCCGCCGCTGACCAGGAAGCTGAACGTGCCGATCCGGTAGGCCTTGGCCGGGTCGATCAGCTCGCCGCCCACCCGGATCGAGGTGACCCGGTCACCGGCCGGACGTCCGGCGTCGTACGTGTAGTTCACGTTCTTCGACAACCCGAGCTGCAGGTACGGCCGGCTCGGAACCGTGCCGTCCGGGTTGCTCTGCCACTGCTGTTCCAAGAGCGTCTTGAACTGGGCGCCGGTCAGGGACGTGGTCCAGAGGTTGTTCACGAACGGCAGAACCGCGTTGGCCTCGGCATAGGTAATGGTGCCGTCCGGGGCGTAGTACAGCTCGTTGCGCAGGCCGCCCGGATTCACGACGCCGATCTCGGCCCCGCCCAGCTCCGGCGCCTTGAGCGTGTCCACGAGGGAGTCCGCCACGAGGTTGCCGAGGGTGGATTCACTCGCCCGGTCGTCCCGCTTCGGTGCGCCGCCCGCCGGGTCCGGGGTGAACGCCGTCGTGATATCGGCGGTCACCGCGCCCACGGGCTGGTTCCCGACGGCGGCGGCATCCGCCAGTGCCTTGTCCACGATCGCCTTCACCGGGGCCACCCGTGGGTAGGTGCCGGTGAGGTCCGTGGTGAGGCGCTTGATGTTGGCCGCGGTGTGTGCCGTGACCTCCTTGCTGGCAGAGTCCACGGTGAGGGTGATGCGGCCGATGTTCTCCCCGTAGTTCCCGGTCTGGACGATCGGGCGTGTCCGGGCAGTGGGCTGACCGTTGGTGTCGTAGACCGGGGCGTCCCAGGCGTACTCCTTGTGGGTGTGGCCGGTGAAGATCGCAGCCACGTCCGGACTGGTTTCCTTGACCAGCTTCGCGAAGGGTCCGCCGGCTGCCACTTCTTGCTCCAGGGTGGCACCGTCCGGCGTTCCTGCGCTGGCGCCGTCGTGGTTTTCCACGACAATCACGTCGGCGAGCCTTTCCGCCTTGATCTTCGCGGCGACCCGGTTGATGGCGTCGACGGGATCGCCGAACTCCAGCTCCGTGATGCCCGAGGGCGTCACCAGGGTGGGCACTTCCTGAGTGACGGTGCCGATGACCGCCACCTTGATCCCGTTCATGTCCAGCACCGTGTACTCCGGCAGGGCGGGGGTGGCGGTGCCCTTCTGGTAGACGTTGGCGCCCAGCAGCGGGAACTTCGCGTTGGCGCCGCCGGCGATGACGCGGTCGCGCAGGTCCGCCCAGCCGCCGTCGAACTCGTGGTTGCCCACGGCGGAGGCCTTCAGCTCGAGGGCGTTCAGGACGTCGATGGTGGGCTGGTCCTTGGCGACGGCCGAAGCGAACAGCGAGGCACCGATGTTGTCGCCGGCCGAGATGAACGCGGTGGGGCCGGGGGCCGCCGCGCGCAGCTGCTCGACGGTGCTGGCAAAGAGGACGGTGTTGCTGTCGACGCGGCCGTGGAAGTCGTTGATGCCCAGGAACTGCAGCTCCACGCTCTTCGGGGTTTCCGCCACGGGCAGGTTCAGGCCCACCAGCACGGGGTCGTGGTCGCTGGCCCGGAATTCATCGGCAACGTAGTAGTTGCCCACGTTGTTGTTGTAGCGACTGTATTCAAGTGCGACGGACTCCACGGAGTTGATGTTCCAGATGTCCGTTCCCGCGACCGCTGCCTTGGCCGCGGGCGAGGCAAGGATATGGTCCAGGGAACCGACCATGCCGCCGAACAGGTACGAGTGCTTTCCGGTGCCGGCCTCGAGATCGGAGTAGCCGGCGTCGGTGAGTGTCCGGATGGGGTCCTCCTGCGCATAGGCGTTGAAGTCGCCGATCAGGAACACCTTGTCCGTGGCCTTGGACTGCTGCAGGGATGTTGCGAACTCCAGCAGCGACTGTGCCTGCTGGGTGCGGGCGAGGTTGGACGCGCCCTGGCCCTTGTCGGTATCGTCCGGGGTCGCGGCGGAGCCTTTGGACTTGAAATGGTTCACGATCGCGATGAACTTCTTCTCGTCCCCGGCACCCACCGGCTTGAACACCTGGGCGAGCGGCTTGCGGGCGCTGGCGAAGGCCACGGTGTCGTTGTGGATGATCGATTCGCCGAGCGGTTCGGCGGTGGCCTTTTTGTAGATGAAGGCGGTGCGGATCATGTCCTCGTCGCTGAGCGGCGGGGCGTTGGCCGGGGTGCGCACGTAGTCCCACACGCCCGGGGTCTTGACGTTGAGCGCCCCGACCAGTTTGGCCAAGGCGTCGTCCCGGTCCTTGCCGAACTGGGCGGAGTTCTCGATCTCTTCGAGAGACACGACGTCGGCCCCGGCCTTGGTGATGGCGGCGACGATCTTGGCCTGCTGGCGTTCGAAGTTTTCCGCGTTGGCCGCCCCGCGGGCGTTGCAGCCGTCCTTGACCGTGATGGGGTTGCCGTCCCGGTCCGTGTAGTAGGTGCAGCCCGTGAGCTGGTCACCGGTGGTGGGGAAGTAGTTGAGCACGTTGAAGGACGCGATCTTCAGGTTCCCGCCCACGTCTGCCGGCCCGGCCGGGCGGCTGGCGGCGAAGGACACAGGTTGCAGTGTGCCGGCGTTTGCCGGGGTCAGCTGGGCGAGCGGCTGGAACTTCCAGGTGTTGTTGCCGTAGCCCAGGATCACGTTGGTGCGGAAGGTCGCGGCCGAGCCGACCCGGACGGGATCGCTGCTGCTCAGGTACGGCAGAGGCATGGCCTTCGTGACGGCGTCCTTGAGGAAGTTCGTGGAGGCGCCGTCGTCGAGCTTGATGCCACGCAGGGCATTCCGGGTGGCGGCAGCGGTGTTCTCCGGTGTGCCGTACGGCGCCAGGGCGTTCGGCTGGACCAGCGGGGTGGTGCCCGCAGCCAGGCCGATTTCGCCGTACTGGTTGAGGGCGTAGTTGTCCGTGACCGTATAGGCGCCCTGCGGTGCCACGAGCATGCCTTCGTAGCGCTCGCGGGTGGCGTCGTCGGCCGGCAGCGCGAAGCTGCTCGGCTTCACCTCGGGCGCAGCCTCGGCCAGCACCTTGAGACCTGCGGCGTCGACGGTCAGCTGGGTCTGGTTCGCGAATTCGCTCACCGCCCCGGTGAGTTCCAGGTAGTCGCCGGCGTGCACGCTGGCCGCCGTCGACGGTGAATAGACGAACAAAGCGTCCGACGCCGTCCTGGCCGCCGGATCCGTGTCCCCGCCGCTGCCGGGCGTCTGGACGTAGTAGCCGTTGAACCCGCCGGTGGCGTACACGGCGGTGACCTTGCCGCGGGTGGTCACGGTGCTGCCCGCCAGCGGGCTCGCGGATCCCGTGCCTTGGATCTCGGCGATGGTCCTGGCGCCCGTGCCGTCCGGCGGAAGCGTTAGGGAACCCGAGGCGGTGGGGGTGATGGCGGCGCTGAGCACAAGGTCTGCCGAGTTGTTGTCGCTGTCCGCGCCGTTGCTGCGGTTCAGGCTCTTGACGTCGGTGTTCCCTGATGGTGCGGTAGCCGCCGCGGTTTCAAAAGTGTTCGATGTGCCGTAGCCGAGAAGGTCGGCGACGGCCGGGTTCCCGGTGACCGATCCCGCGGGCAGCGGGTTCACGGCTGCCGCCTGCCTGGCCAGGACGATGGTTCCGGTGGTACCGGAAGGATTGAAGGTGCCGGAACCGTCGACGTCGGCGGCCGGCAGTTCGGGGGCGGTGGAGCCGGTGCTGTTGCTGGCTCCCTTGACGAGGAAATAGCCCTTCGCTGGGATGCTTCCAGACAGGGCAGTGACCCCGCTGGGTGCCGAGGTGCTGCTGCCGGAGCGGTACTGCAGGGACCAGCCACCAAGGTCAATGGCGGCGTCGCTGTTGTTGTAGAGCTCCACGAACTTGTTCCGGAACGCAGCGCCCGAACTTCCGCCGCTGAGGTAGGCCTCGTTAATTACGACGGCCGGGAGCGGCACTTCGGCCATGGCGGGCAGGGCAGTAAGCGGCGCCGCCAGCAAAGCTGCCGACAGCGCTGATCCCGCCAGGAATTTCCAGTGTTTGCTATGCATCCGTTCTGACTTTCTCTCGAGAACCGGTCGGGTTCTGGGCACACCGTTCGCCGCGTTGTACCTGGCGACGGTGATCGGACCGTACAGGGGTGGAACATGGTGTTGCTGGAACATCGTTGTTGCCGGGACGTCCGGTTGGCCGGGACGTCCGGTTGGCCGGGACGTCCAGCCGCGCCTGGACTTTACCGGGAGTAAAGAAACATCGGTGGTATTCGAGCAGGGCAACGTGAACCGGGGGTTGCTGGCCGGTGGCGCGGCGATGCTACTGCCTGGAGCCTTTCAGGGTTCCGACGCTTTGGGCGCCTTCAGGCCGGCCGACCAGGCAGAGGATTTCGCGGTCACCGGAACGCCAGCTGAGGGCTGTGGGCTGGAAATAGAGGGTCTCCAGGATGGAGTCTTCGTAGTCCTTGCCGATGAAGTCCGTGAACTCGCCGAAGCAGAAGTCTTCCGCCTTCTTGGTGGCGGCGTCCGCCCCTGGATATGAGGCATCGCTCATTTTCGTGGCGGCGAAGGCCTCGAGATCGTGTCCCTCGCCGCACGGAATGACGGTCACGTCACCGACGACACCTTCCTTGAACCGGGAAATGCAGTCGCCTACCTTCAGCTTGAAGACGTCCGCCTTCGACGATTCTGTAGGGCGGCCGGACCCGTCCCGGTGCGCATCCCCGCTCCGGATCAAGCCGCACCCCGCCAAAGCCAATGACACCGCCACAAGCAGCACCGCACCGCCTGCAGTCCACCGTGATCCTGACAACATCCGGATCCCCCATCCATCGTTGGACCGGGGGAGCCGGGTTCCCGGCTGCCCCGCGATCATTAAGTTGTGGGGGACCCAAGGTGTTGCCGGCCGATCCCCCGACGCCGGCAGTGGTTCCCGCGCTGTGGCGGGAGGGTGCTATTTCTTGGAGTCCTTCAGGCTTCCCTTGCTCTGCGCTCCCGCGGCGCCGCCGACGAGGCAGACGATCTCCTTGTCCCCGGTTTTCCAGCTCTCGCTGGTGGGGAAGAAGTAGGTCATCTCGAGGCCCGATTGGTCGAAGGGCTTCCCGACGAAAGTGGCGAACTCCTTGCTGCAAAAGTCCTCGGACTTCTGGGTGATGACCGCGTCCCCCGGGTAGCTCGAGTCCTCCAGGTTCGTGGCCGCGAAGGCCTCGAAATCGTGGTCCTGGGGACACGGAATGATGGTGACGTCCTTGACTTCCGAGCCGCTCGGTTTCTCAAGGCAGTCGCCGACTTTCACCTTGAAGGCATCGGCCTTCGATGATTCCGTGGCCACGCCGGAGGGATCCCGTTTGGCGTCGCCGCTCCCAAGCAGCGAGCACGCACCCAGGGTGAGGGCGAGCGTGCACAGGGCCGCGGCTGCGGCGATGGTGTTCTTGCCGTTGCGGCGTGTGGCGGTGGGCGTGATGGACATCGGTGTCCTCATTTCAACAGGTCCGCGGCGTTCGGGCTGCCCTGGTCCGGGTTATCCGGGCGAGGACGCGGAAGCCGGGAACCTGAGTTGGTGCGGGTGCGGGTGGTGCCGGCGGATTCCCCGTGTGCCGGCGGAGCGCTCCCCGGCCGGCAGCTTGCCGGCCGGGGTGCAACGGGTTCTAACCCTCGAGGTTGACGTCCTGGACCAGCCGGAACACCGCTCCCGTGGGATCGGTAAGCGCGGCGAGCCGGCCGAACGGGGTGTCCTCCGCAGGCTGGATGACGGTGGCGCCCAAGGCAACCGCCTGCTCGACGGTTTCGTCGGCATTGTCCACTGCGAAGTACACGGTCCAGTAGGAAGGCACCTGCTCCGGCAGGAATCCGGAGGCGTCCATGATTCCGGCCTTGGCGTCGTCCCCGGCACCGAGCGTCGTGTAGCGGAACTCCGGGGTATCGCCCACCACGGTTGTGTCCCAGCCGAAGACCTTCTGGTAGAAAGCCACGGCGTTCTCATAGTCCTTGGAGTGCAGTTCGTGCCAGGCCGGAGCGCCGGATTCGGCTGCGAGCTGGTACCCCTTGTGTTCGCCGAACTGCCAGAGTCCGATCGCTGCGCCCGAGGGGTCGCCGACCATCGCCATGCTGCCCTGCTCGGGCACTTCCATGGGCTCGAGGAACACCTGTCCGCCGTTGGCTGCCGCAGCTGCGGCTGTGGCGTTGATGTCGTCCGTGCGCAGGTACGTGGACCAGATGTCCGGCATGGGGCCCATGTCGTCCTGCTTCTTCATGATGCCGGCCACCATCTTGCCGTTCTTCCACGCGGTGATGTAGCCGCCGTACTTTTCCTCGTCGCCGGTTTCGTAGCTCCAACCGAACAGCGCGTTGTAGAAGTCCTTGGCCTTCTCTGTGTCCGAGGTCATCAGATCGATCCAGCAGGGTGCGCCGGGCGTGATCTCAGGGGTGGGCATGTTGCTCCTTGAGTTTGTTCCGTGGCGGATCGCCCCGGATTTCTTGGGCATTTGGTGGAGACAGACAGCACCCTATGCCGGGGGTCGGACAGTTTCAATGATCCGGAGGAGAACCGGGGCGCCCGGACCGGATTCCTTGTTGCTGTCAGTGCCCCGGCGTAGCCTTCGGGCATGCCTGAAGATCGCTTTCCGTCACCGCTGAACGCTGCGAAGACGCCCCTTCCCAGGGAAACCCAGGCGCTCTCCAAGGTGGGAAAGGTTCCCGTGCTGGCCTACCTCGAATGGCCGCGGTTCGGACAGTACGTTCCGGCCATGGTGGTGCGGACTGCTCCCGGCCGCGTGCTGGTCCAGTGGTGGCCGGATCCATTCAAGCCGGGCGAACGGCACACGTGGCTGAAGGACACGGACGTTCGGCGTGACCTGCGGGTGGCCCGCGGCAGTCCGCACGCGCCGGGCGCGGCTTAGCCCGCTGCGGCGCCGGCGCTTCAAGCCACGGGGTTGGGAACCTCGACCAGGCGCGTGTTCCCCTCCACGAGGTCCACGGGGCGCAGCTTCCAGGAGGAGGCAACGCCATAGGCCTCGGACAGGGCAGCGTCCAGCAGGCTGGCACCGTCTTTCTCCCCAGGATCGATCCAGTCGTTGATCATTCCCGGGGCCAAGGGAACCGGAAGCCGGTCGTGCAGGTTGTGCAGGCCTTCGTGCGCTTCAACAGGCGGAGTGGGCATGGTCAGGATGGTGCAGGACAGCCGCCAGGCCATGGGGTCCTTGCGGTCGGCGATCGACTCATCCCGCCAGAGGGCGAACAGGCCGGCGAAGGTGATGATGTCGTCCCCGGGTTCGACGATGTACCGCTGCTTCGGGTCTTTCCGGCCCGGACCGGACTTCTTGTATTCGTAGTAGGCCGAGACAGGAACCACGGCCCGCCACTTCTGGAGCGAGCCCTTGAAGCTGGGCAGGGTCGCCGCCGTTTCGGACCGGGCGTTCCAGCTGGGCAGCCGCGAGTCGAAGGACTCCGCGAAGCTCGGGACCAGCCCCCACCGCCCGACGGCGAGCTCCCGGCGGAGCGACCCGTCGTCGCCGGCGCGCCCCCGCAGGAAAGTGACGGGGTCGGTCGGGTTGAACTGGAGGGCGGGGGAGGGGTACACCGTGTCGTCCCGGAGCAGGGCATCGAGCTTCCGGGAAAGGTCATCGGCCTCGAAACCCACGCTGAATCGTCCGCACATGCGGCCATTCTCACGCACCCGACGGCGGGGCGCCACCCCGGGAACCTTCACGCGAGTGAGCGCACTGCCGGAAGTCCGGAAACACCGAAGGCCGGTTGACCGCCCACTGGAGTGGGCCGTCAACCGGCCTCTGGCCTGCGCAAACACCCCGAAGGGCTGCGCCACGCGGAAGGTAAGGGATTTGAACCCTTGGTACGGGGTTACCGCACACTGGTTTTCAAGACCAGCTCCTTAGGCCGCTCGGACAACCTTCCCTGCCTAGTAGTGTTTCATAGGGAGTTGGCTGCTTCAAAAACCCTGCAGCGCGCCCACCGGCCGCCGCGGCCGAAGCACCAACAAGCAAGAAATCGGGAGCACGCATGAAAGCCGTCTACATTTCGGAGCCCGGAGGGCCTGAGGTTCTTGAGGTCCGCGACGTTCCCGCACCGGTTCCCGGCCCCGGTGAGGTGCTGATCGACGTCGTCGCGGCCGGACTGAACCGGGCCGATGTCCAGCAGCGGCGCGGTTTCTACCCGCCGCCCGCGGGAGCTTCCGAGGTGCCCGGCCTGGAGGTTTCCGGCCGCATCGCGGCGTTTGGTCCCGAGGTCAGCAAGCCATTCACGGTGGGGGACAAGGTAGTGGCGCTGCTCGCGGGCGGCGGCTACGCCCAGCGGGTGGCGGTCCCTGCCGAGCAGGTCCTCAAAGTGCCCGACGGCGTCGACCTCGTCACCGCTGCCGCCTTGCCCGAGGTGGCGGCAACCGTCTATTCCAACCTGGTCATGACCGCCCAGCTGCAGCCGGGCGAGACGGTGCTGATCCACGGCGCCACGGGCGGCATCGGCACCATCGCGATCCAGCTCGCCAAGGCCTGCGGGGCAGTCGTGGCCGCCACCGCCGGCTCGGCCGAGAAACTCGGCACGGCCAAGGCGTTCCTCGGCGCGGACATCGTGATCAACTACGCCGAAGAAGACTTCGCCGAAAGCCTCAAGGCACAAAACGGAGGCCGGGGCGCGGACGTGATTCTCGACGTCGTCGGCGCGAAATACCTGAAGCAGAACATCGCCGCGCTGGCCGACTACGGCCGCCTGGTAGTGATCGGCCTGCAGGGCGGCGCCAAGGGCGAAATCGATCTCGGCCAGTTGCTCAGCAAGCGTGCGGCGGTCATCGGCACCACGCTGCGTTCACGCCCCGTCGCGGAAAAAGGCATGATCATGAACGCGGTCCGCGAGAACGTGTGGCCGATGTTCAGCGACGGCCGGATCAAGCCCCTCGTGGCCAAGTCATTCCGGCTGGACCAGGTCCGCGAAGCCCACCAGTACTTCGATTCAGGCGAGCACATGGGCAAGGTGCTCCTCCTGCTCTGAACCCCTGAACGGCAACGGAGGGACATGGCAATCCGGTACGGCATCCTGGCACTGCTCCAGGACAGGGCCCGCTACGGCTACGACCTCCGTGCAGAGTTCGAAGCCCGGACCGGTGCTGTCTGGCCACTGAACATCGGGCAGGTTTACTCCACGCTGGACCGCCTGGAACGGGACGGCTTGGTCACCCGGGAAGGGGACGACGGCGAGGGGCACGTGATCTACAGCCTCAGCGCCGCGGGCCGCGACGAACTCGATCAGTGGCTGTCGACGGCGGTTGGCCGGGACGCTCTGCCCCGGAACGAGCTCGCCATAAAGCTGTCGCTGGCCGTCACCCTGCCCGGATCGGACCTGCCCGCAATCATCCAGGAGCAGCGGGGAGCCTCCTTGGCGAAGCTGCAGGAACTCAGCCAACAGCGCAAGGACGCGGCCGGCACGCCACAGGCCGCCGACACGGCCCGGGTCATGGTCCTGGATTCGCTGGTGTTCCAGCTCGAGGCCGAGCTGCGCTGGCTGGACCTCTGCGAGGCCCGGCTGGTCCATAGCGGGCAGATCGCCGCCGGCCTGCCCGAAGCGAGCCCGGAGGCTGCCGGCTGAACACCACCACTTCGGTTACCGCTGTCATTTCATGTGACTGGCTTTGTCACAGGGCCTTGCTACAGTGCGGCTAACGCCAACCACCGTTCTCAACGAACCGGTCTCAAGGAGGAGCCATGGGTACGCAGCCGAACGCGAAAGGCACCGAATCCGCTCAGTCACACGTCCTCGAACTCGATCCGGAGCTGCCGCCGCCCGCGGTGGACGACGCCGTCAGGGAAGCTGAGGAGCGGCGCTGGACTCCCGGGAAAGTCGCCCTCTGGGTGGCCATCTCGCTGCTCGGCGCCGTGGCCTGGTTCATGGTGGCACTCGTCCGCGGCGAGACCGTCAACGCCATCTGGTTCGTTTTCGCGGCCGTCTGTACCTACCTCATCGGTTACCGCTTCTACTCCAAGGTGATCGAACGCTACCTGCTGAAACCCGATGACCGGCGGGCCACTCCGGCCGAATACAAGGCGGACGGGAAGGACTACGTCCGGACGGACCGGAACGTGCTCTTCGGCCACCACTTCGCCGCGATCGCGGGCGCCGGGCCTTTGGTGGGGCCGATCATCGCAGCCCAGATGGGGTATCTGCCGGGAACCATCTGGATCATCATCGGCGTCGTCCTCGCGGGGGCTGTCCAGGACTACCTGGTGATGTTCTTCTCCATGCGCCGCGGCGGCCGTTCCCTGGGCCAGATGGCGCGGGAAGAGCTCGGCGTGATCGGCGGAACCGCGGCCCTTGTGGCCACCCTGCTCATTATGATCATCATCGTGGCCATCCTGGCGCTGGTGGTGGTCAACGCCTTGGGCGAGAGCCCGTGGGGCGTCCTCTCGGTGGGCATGACCATACCGATCGCCCTGTTCATGGGCGTCTATCTGCGCTTCATCCGGCCCGGCAAGGTCATGGAAGTTTCGATCATCGGCTTCGTGCTGCTGATGGCCGCGATCATCGGCGGCGGCATGGTGGCCTCCACCGAATGGGGCGCCTCCTTCTTCCACTTGGACAAGACCACCATCGCCTGGGGAATCATCGCCTACGGCTTCGTCGCCGCGATCCTGCCGGTCTGGCTGCTCCTCGCGCCGCGGGACTACCTGTCCACGTTCATGAAGATCGGCGTGATCGTCATGCTGGCCCTGGCCATCATCGTGGTGCGCCCCGAGATCACCGTGCCGGCCTTCAGCGAGTTCGCCGGGCGGGAACAGGGCCCCGTCTTCTCCGGGGCCCTGTTCCCCTTCCTGTTCGTGACCATCGCCTGCGGGGCCCTGTCCGGGTTCCACGCGCTGATCTCGTCCGGCACTACTCCGAAGCTGATCGAGAAGGAACGCCAAGCCCGCTTCATCGGCTACGGCGGCATGCTCATGGAATCCTTCGTGGCCATCATGGCCCTGGTGGCCGCGATCTCCATCGACCGGGGCATCTACTTCGCCATGAACGCACCCGCGGCCCTCACCGGCGGCACGGTCGAAACCGCCGCCCAATGGGTCAACAGCCTTGGCCTGACCGGCGTCAACCTCGCCCCGTCGGACCTCGCCGAGACTGCCCGGAACGTCGGCGAGCCGAGCATCGTCTCGCGTTCGGGCGGCGCGCCGACCCTCGCCGTCGGCCTGGCGCACATCATGCAGCAGTTCATCGGCGGTACCTCGATGATGGCGTTCTGGTACCACTTCGCCATCATGTTCGAGGCCTTGTTCATCCTGACCGCCGTGGACGCCGGCACCCGGGTTGCCCGGTTCATGCTGCAGGACTCGATCGGGAACTTCGTCCCGAAGTTCAAGGACACGTCATGGCGGCCAGGTGCCTGGATCTGCACCGCTGTCATGGTGGGTGCCTGGGGTGCGGTGCTGCTGATGGGCGTCACCGATCCGCTCGGCGGCATCAACACCCTGTTCCCGCTGTTCGGCATCGCCAACCAGCTGCTGGCAGCGATCGCCCTCGCCGTCTGCATGGCCATTGCCGCGAAACAGGGATCTTTCAAGTTCCTGTGGATTGTCGGGGCGCCGCTGGCGTTCGCCGCCGTCGTGACCATCACTGCGAGTTTCCACAAGATCTTCTCGCCTGTCCCGGCGGTGGGGTACTTCGCCAACAACGCTGCCTTCGCCAAGGCCCTGGCCGATGGCAAGACCTCCTTCGGTACGGCCAAGACTGCCGCCGCCATGGAAGCGGTGGTCCGCAACACCATGGTGCAGGGTGTCCTCTCGGTGGTCTTCGTGGTGCTCAGCATCATCGTGATCATCGCCGCCATCGTCGCCACGCTGAAGGCATTCCGCAACGGCGGCGGCCACAACCATGAGGACACGCCACGGCCGTCCCGGGTGTTCGCCCCGTCAGGGCTGTTCCCGACGGCGGCCGAGCGTGAACTCGCCGCTGCCTGGGCCAACGTCCCGGCGGCAAAGCGACTTGACCGGGCGGGGCACCACTGATGAAGCCGTTTGCTGGAGCGCTGGCAGAAACCCCGACGCGAAGCCTGCCGGGAACGCTGCTCCGCGGATTCCGCGGGTTCGCCGCGTATTTCCGGGGCGTGATGGGTGCCGACGCCTACGGGAAGTACCTGGAACACCACGAGGCCTCCGGCCATCCCGCGGCGCCGATGACAGAAGGGCAATTCTGGCGGGACCGGATGGACCGGCAGGACTCGAACCCGCAGGGGAGGTGCTGCTGAGGAACAAGCGCAGTGATTACGTCCGACGCTGGGGCCACTTGCCGCTCATGAGAGTATGAACCCATGAGCGATCTGGACCCGTCCGAGGACAGCAAGGGCGTTGACGACATCCCTGTGGAAGGAACAACTTTGGATGACGACTCCGCGGTAAAGGTTGCCGCCGGCGTGGACAATGAGGGCAACGAGAAAGCCGCTTCCAAGAAGCCGAACCACCTTCAGGACCTTGTCGACGAACCGGCGAAGGTCATGCGGATCGGCACGATGGTCAGGCAGTTGCTCGAGGAAGTGAAGAGCGCTCCGCTGGACGATGCCGCCCGCGGCCGGCTCGCCGAGATCCACGAACGGTCCATCAAGGAACTCGAGGACGGTCTGGCCCCGGAACTCATCGATGAGCTCGAACGGATCAGCCTGCCGTTCCCGGAGGACAAGCCGCCGTCGGATGCTGAACTGCGCATCGCCCAGGCCCAGCTGGTCGGCTGGCTGGAAGGTCTCTTCCACGGCATCCAGGCCGCGATTGCCGCACAGCAGGCCGCCAGGGAGCACACCGCAGCCCAGATGCAACTGCGCCAGCTGCCGCCCGGAACCATGATTGCGCCCGGCGTCGTGATCGGAGCCAACGGCGAACCGCAGCGCGCCCCTGCCCAGCGGAGCGAACCCGGACCAGGCAAGCCCGCCACCGCCGACGAACCGGACCATGGCCCCGGCCAGTATCTCTGAGCTTCGTTTGGGTATCTTTGGGGAGCTCCGCCAAGGGCGGAGGGATGACGCCGAACTCGGCAAGGGCCTGTGGCGGCGAGCCCACGACCGCTTCCACCGCGGTCTGGACCGGTACCATCAGGTGCTGGAAGGCGTGGAGGACGAACAGTTGTACGCCGAGCTCGTAGTCATCGCCAACGACCTGGCGGAGCTGTCCGCCCGGGTGCGCGGGGTGTGCATGGACGCCCAGCGGCTCGCACCCAGCGAGGGCCTGGACATTCCGGGGCAGCTCGCCGGTGTCCACCGGGCCTTGTCCAAAGCAGGAAATTCGCTTGCGACGACGGCGGAAGCCGCCGCGATGCTGCGGCTCGCCGTCCCTGCGGTGCCGGTCGGCGGTGCGGCTTCCGTCCGCCGTAGGGCCGAGGCCGTCCATGAGCACGTCGACGAGGCGGAGCGACTCATGCGAGGTTAGCCGGAGCTGTTCCCGGGACCCGGAATATTCCCGGGCGAACGGAATTAAGCGCGGAGCTTAGCCAGGACGAAAACCGTGGCTCCGGCGTCGCAGGGACTGGCAGGATGGACGTCATGACTTCGTCTCCGAATCTGACCTTTAACGACGGCAACACCATTCCCCAGCTCGGCTACGGGGTATGGCAGGTTGAGGACGATGTAGCCGAAAAGGTAGTCCGCCAGGCATTCGAGGCCGGCTACCGCCACATCGATACTGCCAAGATCTACGGCAACGAGGCGGGTGTGGGCCGCGCGATCGCAGCTTCCGGCTTGAAGCCCGAGGAAATCTTCATCACCACCAAGCTGTGGAACGCAGACCAGGGCTACGAGTCCACGCTCAAAGCGTTCGAAGCCTCCCTGGACCGCCTTGGCCTGGAATCCCTTGATCTCTACCTGATCCACTGGATGCAGCCCAAGCAGGGCAAGTACTTGGACACCTGGAAGGCGCTCATCGAGCTGCAGAAGCGCGGACGGGTCAAGAGCATCGGCGTTTCCAACTTCAGCAAGGAAGGCCTGCAGCGTCTGATCGACGAAACCGGAGTGGTTCCGGCGATCCACCAGATCGAACTGCACCCCTTCTTCAACCAGGCCGAACTGCGTGAGTTCAACGCCGCCAACGGCATCCTCACGCAGGCATGGTCCCCGCTGGGTCAGGGCGGCGAGCTGCTGGCCGACGAGACGATCGCGGGCATCGCCGCCAAGCACGGCGCAACCCCCGCCCAGGTCGTCGTCGCCTGGCACCTGGCCATCGGCAACGTCGTGATCCCGAAGTCCGTCACCGAATCCCGGATCGTCGAGAACTTCGCATCCCTCGGCGTCACCCTTGACGCAGCGGACATCGAGGCCATCAACGGCCTGGACCGCGGCACCGACGGCCGCATCGGTCCGGACCCGGCGGTTTCCGACTTCGCCTGATCCGGATCGGCCACAGCCCGCACGGCCACGGCCAGCACGGCCACAGCCCGCACGGCCGGGCGATGACAGCAAGAGGGCCCGCACTCACGGAGCGCGGGCCCTCTTCTGCGTTCGGCTTGTGCCGTGAAGCCGCCGCGGTTTCAGGGCCCGGTGACGGCTGGGCCCGCCGGGGAAAAGGCCCACGAAAACAGCCGCAGGAAACAAGCAAGCCCCGCCATTCCTGGAATGGCGGGGCTTTTTCGAGCTTCCTATCAGAATCGAACTGATGACCTTTTCATTACGAGTGAAACGCTCTACCGACTGAGCTAAGGAAGCACCGCGGATCTTCCGGAAAGACCGGCTGAATCACGCAAGACACAACTGTAGTGGAGCCACCGCGCCCGGGTCAAAACGGTTCGGCGCAGCTTGGAAAGACGGCCCGGAGGAGGCTGGAAACAGGGTTGGCGCGGTGTTCATCAGGCCGTCAGGCGCGGTTCAGCGGGCAGTCGCGGGCCGGGCGGAAGCTGGGCGGAATACCGCGGCCGTCGATGTCGGCCACCGGCCGCCGGGACCAGCACAGGTCCACCAACAAAGGGGAACGATGAGCATGGACAGCGTGGGGTCAACCGGGAACCGTGACGGCCTCACACGGCCTCCGCGCCTGAGGCTGGCGGTGCTGGACATGGTGGGCACCACCATCACCGACGACGGCCGCACCGAGCAGGCCATGGCCCGGGCTTTGCTCGAACATGGCGTGGAGCCGGGGTCGACGCGCTTCGAGAGCATGCTCGGCTACGCCCGGGACACCATGGGCTATTCGAAGCTGACCGTCTTCACCCACCTCTTCGACGATCCGCGCATGGCCGAGAGCGCCAACAAGGTCTTCGAACTGGCCTACGACGAGCTGATCGCCGACGGCGGGATCCGCGCCATCCCGGGTGCCGCCGACACCATCGCGTGGCTACGCGACGCCGGCATGAAGGTCTGCCTGGCCACCGGCTTCGGCCGGCACACCCAGAACATGGTCCTCGAGTCCCTCGGCTGGATGGGGGAGGCGGACCTCAGCCTGTGCCCGGACGACGCCGGCCGCGGCCGCCCCTACCCGGACATGATCCTCACAGCGGTCCTGGCCCTCGACCTGGACGACGTTCGCGAGGTCGTGGTCGCCGGCGATACCAGCTCCGACATGCTGTCCGGCGTGCGGGCGGGCGCCTCCGCCGTGGTGGGAGTCCTCAGCGGCTCCCACTCGGAGGCGACCCTCCGCACCGCGGGGGCCACCGACGTCGTGCCCTCCATCAGGAACCTGCCGGCGCTCCTGGAACCCCGCGCGGCCCGCCTGTAGCGCGGCCCGCCTGTAGCGCGGCCCGGCTATAGCCCGACCCGCTCAAAGCGGCCGCCGCGCGGGAACGGGCCCCGCGATGGAGAGTCAGCAGCGGGTGCCGTCGGCGGGCAGCTTGCCGTCGAGGAAGTAGTCGTCGACGGCGGTGGAGACGCAGCGGTTGGAGCGGCCGTAGGCGGTGTGTCCTTCGCCCTGCCAGGTCACCAGCGATGCGTTGCCGAGTTGCTTCCGCATTGCCTCGGCCCATGCGATCGGAGTGGCGGGGTCGCCAGTGGTGCCGATGACGACGATGGGTGCCTGGCCCGAGTACTTGGCCGGCGCCGGGGAACCGATGGGCTTGAACGGCCAGTCCTTGCAGTTCAGCCCGCCGTAGGCAAAGAAGGGGCCGAATGTGGGAGCCACCTTCTTGAGTCGCGCCGCCTCGGCCCGCATGCCTGCGGTGTCCGTGACCATGGGGTAGTCGAGGCAGTTGATCGCGTTGAAAGCGAAGCCGGTGTTGGAATTGTAGGTGCCGTCCGGGTTGCGGTCGGCACCCAGGTCGGCGATGCGCAGCATCAGGGACAGGTCCCCGTCGAACGCGGAGCTCAAGGCCTGCGTGAGGACGGGCCAGGAGGAGTCATCGTAGAGTGGCGTGTACAGGCCGCTCACCAAGGTAGGGCCGGTGACCAGCCGTCCGTCGTCGGCCGGTTCGGGATTGGCGTCGACACTGGTGACGAGCTCCTGGATCTGGCGGATGCCGTCATCCACGCTGCCGGACAACGGGCAGTCCGACTGCCCCAGACAATCCTCCACGTAGCGGCGCAGGGACTTCTCGAAGGCCTCAGCCTGCTGGGACGTCAGGTCCTCGTTGCTGAGGGCCAAGTTGACGGCCCCGTCCAGGACGAGCCGGCCGACGTTGTCCGGGAACTGCTCAGCGTAGGTGGCCCCGAGGGACGTCCCGTAGGAGAAGCCCATGTAGTTGAGCTTGTCGTCGCCGAGCAGGGCCCGCAGGATGTCCATGTCCTTGGCCGAGCTGACGGTGTCGATGTGTCCGAGGGCCGGGCCGGACTTCTCAACGCACTTGGCGATGATCTCCTTGTTGTCGGCAATGGCCGCCTGGAGCCCGGCGTCGGTGTCGTAGTGGTACACCTTCTCGCGCGACTCGTCCCGCTCGGCGTCGCTGAGGCAGGTGACCGGGGCGGAGCGCTTCACGCCGCGCGGGTCGAAGCCCACCAGGTCGAAGCCGGCCCGCAGCTTCGCCGTGAAATGGCTCTTGCCGGCGTCCCGGACGAAATCGTAGCCGGAGGCGCCGGGGCCGCCGGGGTTCACCAGGATGGAGCCCTTCTTGCCGCTGCGGGCAGGGAGCCGGATCGCGGCGATGACAATGTTCCCCGCTTCGGGGTGGGCGTAGTCGGTGGGCACCTTGATGTTGGCGCACTGGAAGCCGTTTTCGCAGGAGCTCCAGCGCACGTCCTGGGAGTAGAAGGATTCCAACCCCTTCGGAACGGGCTTCGCACCGTCCTGGTTCTGGCTGCTGCCGTTGGTGGAACCGCCTCCGGAACCCCCGCCGATCGGCAGGGAGAACACGCATCCGCTGAGGAGCAGTCCGGCCGAGAGCGCCGTCGCAATGACGCCCGCGACGCGGCGCAAAGGGTTCCGCCGGTGCTGACCTGGCCGGGGTGCTGCGGGGTTCATGCGGTTCTCCTCATTGCTGCGCTGTATGCGGGTGCAAGGTACTGGCTGCTATTGAATCAGGCTGCTTGCCATGGACTCCACCGCGAGCAAGGGCGCCACGTTGCTGGTGGTGATCCGCACCCGTGCCTTGTTGATGGCATCCATCCGGCCCAGGGTGGTTTCCGGTGTCGAAGCGGCGGCGTAGGCTTCCAGCTCGCTCCTGAGTTCAACGTTGACCAGTTCCACGGCGTTCCCCAGCTGGATGACCAGGACGTCGCGGTAGAAGGAGAGCAGGTCCGTGAGCGTCCGGTCCAGGGAGTCCGTGATGGAGCGCTTCGCACGCCGCTTCTGGTCGTCCTCAAGCTGCTTGACCTGGCTGCGCATGGCGGGCGGCAGCGTCCCGGTGTCCGGCGCGCCGAGGCTTGCCAGGAGCGCGGCCTTTTCCGCGGCGTCGCGTTCCTCGTTGGAACTGTTGGCCTCGTCCGTGGCGATCTTGACGAGCTTCTCGGCCATCATGACGGCGGCGGTCACACCCCGCAGTCCCAAGGGGAAACGGACCGTTTCCAGCCGCCGTTCGCGGGCCTCGGGATCGCGGGCCAGGCGCCTGGCGATCCCCACATGGCTTTGCGCCGCCCGGGCCGCGCGGTCCGCCAGTCCCGGTTCGACGCCGTCGCGCCTGACCAGCAGCGCGGCGACGTCCGCCGCCGGGGGAAGCCGCAGCCCCACGGGGCGGCAGCGCGAGCGGATGGTGACCAGCACGTCCGCGGGGGAGGGCGCGCACAGCATCCAGATGGTGCGGGGTGTGGGTTCCTCGATCGCCTTCAGCAGCACGTTCGTGGTGCGCTCGGCCATGCGGTCGGCGTCTTCCACCACGATGATCCGCCAGCGGCCCGACGACGGCCGGTCACCTGCCTTGGCCACCAACTGCCGGGCTTCCTCGATGGTGATGGTGAGCTTCTCCGTGCGGACGAAGGTCACATCCGAATGGGTTTCGGCCAGGATCGTGTGGCAGGAATGGCATTCGCCGCAGCCGCGCAGGGCGACGTCTTCCTGTTCGCAGTTGAGGGCAGCTGCGAAGGCCTTGGCGGCGTTGGACCGCCCGGAACCCGGCGGGCCGGTGAACAGCCAGGCATGCGTGAGCCCCTCGCCCTTCGCAGCCTGCCGGAGCTGGGCCACCACCGGTGCCTGGCCCTGGAGGTCATCCCAGACGGTCACGGCCGGCCTCCGGAGACGGGGGATTCCAGCAGTTGCCTGACCCGTTCGAGGATGCGCCCGGCGAGGTCCTCCACAGGGTCCTTCGCCGGGAGGACGAGGTACGACGCCGGCCTGGCCGCCGCCAGTTCGAGGAAGGCGTGCCGGATGCGGGAGTGGAAGTCGTCGGGCTCCGATTCGAGGCGGTCCTCTCCGGCGTTGCCGGCGGTCCGCCGCTCGCGGCCGTCCTCGGGGTGCACGTCCAACAGCACCGTCAGGTCCGGTTCCAGGTTTTCGGTGGCCCATTCGTTCAGGCCGCGCACCTCGGCGGTGCCCAGCCCGCGGCCGGCGCCTTGGTACGCCACCGAGGAGTCGATGTAGCGGTCGGTGATGACGACGGCGCCCTCCGCCAAGGCGGGCCGGATCACCTGGTGTGCGTGGGCGGCCCGGGAGGCGGCGAACATCAGTGCCTCGGTGCGGGCGTCGATGGCGCCGTGGCCGTGGTCCAGCACGAGGGAACGCAGTTTCTCGCCGATGGGCGTTCCGCCGGGCTCGCGGGTCCGCAGCACGGTATGGCCAAGGGATTCGAGGGCCTCGGCCAGGCGGGCGGCCTGCGTGGACTTGCCCGCCCCGTCCCCGCCCTCGAAGGCGATGAAGATTCCTCGGCTCTGCGTAGTCACGGATCTAAGGTTACAGAGGATCAGCGACAATGAAGGGGCCCGGCGGTGGCGGGCAAGCCCGCTGATTACCTGCTGGTTCGCTCCCAAGCTTCGCTGCGCTCAGCTCGGGGCCCTCGCGAACTAGCGACCAGTTCGCTCCCAAGCTTCGCTGCGCTCAGCTCGGGGCCCTCGCGAACTAGTCTTGTACCCATGAGCCTTTCCCGAGAGCACGCCGCGGAACTGTCGGCCGACACCGTAGTGGTGGCCGCCGGCCGCCCCGAACGCGCACACGACGAAGCAGTCAACCCGCCCATCGTCTTGTCCTCCACCTACTTCGGGACCGGCGCGCTCGGCGACGGCGACCGGGGCTACGGGCGGTACGCCAACCCCACTTGGGACCCGTTCGAGGAAGCGCTGGCACAGCTCGAAGGTGCCGGGCTTCCCGGCCTGCTCTACGCCTCAGGCCTCGCCGCGGTCAGCTCGGCTCTGTCTCTGATCCCCGCAGGCGGGGTCCTGGTCATGCCCTCGCACAGCTACTCCGGCTCCCTGGTGATGGCATCGGAACTCGCAGCCAAGGGGCACCTTGAACTGCGCACCGTGGACATCGCGGACACCGATGCCGTGAAGGCCCTGCTGGCCCCGGAAGACGGCACAGCCGCCGACATGCTTTGGCTGGAGAGCCCCACCAACCCGATGCTCGGCATCGCGGATGTCCAGGTTCTCACGGACGCGGCCCATGCTGTCGGGGCGATCGTCGTCACCGACAACACCTTCTCCACGCCATTGGTGCAGCAGCCCCTCAGCCTGGGCTCCGACGTCGTACTTCACTCGGTGACCAAGTACCTGGCCGGCCATTCCGACGTCGTCCTCGGCGCCCTGGTGACGTCCAACCCGGAACTCCGTGCCGGACTGCTGCACCAGCGGACCATCCACGGCGGCATCGCAGGGCCGTTCGAGGCCTGGCTCGCGCTGCGCGGGTTGCGCACCCTGGCGCTGCGTGTGGAACGTTCGCAGGCCTCGGCGGTTACCCTCGCCGAGCGGCTGAAGGGCCATCCCCGGGTGGAAAGCATCCGGTTCCCCGGCTTGCCGGACGACCCCGGCCACGAGCGCGCCAGGAAGCAGATGAAAGGCTTCGGCTCGATCCTTTGCATCCAGGTGGCCGGCGACGATTCCCGGAGCGGAGCCGACGCCGCGGACGAACTCGTCCGGGCCCTACGGCTCTGGATCCCGGCCACGTCCCTGGGTGGTGTCGAATCCCTCATCGAACGCCGGCGCCGTCACACGGCCGAGCCCGCGAGCGTACCGGAAAATCTCGTCCGGATGAGCGTGGGCATTGAGAACGTCGAGGACCTGTGGACCGACCTGGAGCGAGCCCTGGCCAGCCTCGACCGTTAGGCGGGGGCTGGCCCGGCGCCCGCTGTACAGCCACCGCAGGTACGCTTGGTCCGTGGACGGAAAATTGTTGATCGGGACCCTCCAGGCCGGAATCTACTTCATCCTGGGCTTGATTGCCTTCGGACTGGAGCTGTGGGCGCTGGTGGACTGCCTGCGGTACAAGCCCGCCCAGTTTGAGGCAGCGTTCAAGCGCACCAAGACTTTCTGGCTCGCCATGACCGGCATTTCGGCGGCCATCGGCGCCTTCTCCGTCATCCTCGGCGGCGGCGGATTGTCAATCTTCGGCATCGCAGCCGTCACCGCGGCGAGCGTCTACCTGGCCGACGTCCGCCCGGCCCTGCGCGAAATCGGCAACAGCGGCCGCAGCCAGGGGCCCTACGGGCAGGGTCCCTACGGCTGGTAGGCCCTACGGCTGGTAGCCGCTGCCAGAGCTAAATCTGGTAACCGCCGCCAGGCGGGGCCACCGCCATCCAGTCGACCGTCAGCTCGCCCAACCGCCAGCGTGATGGCCCGTCCTGGACCGGCCACCCGGCGTCGAGCAACGCAGCGCACATCGCCGTCCAGCGCTGGCGCTTCCCGAACGACGCCATGGGCGCCGCAGCCAGCCATGCCTGATCCATCGCCTGCAGGAATGTATGGATCTTCTCGCCGGGAACGTTGCGGTGGATAAGCGCTTTGGGCAGCCGTTCGGCGATCTCGGAGGGCAGCTCGAAGCTGCCGAAACGCACCGAGAAACTCAGGCTCAACGGACCGCCGCCGCCGAGCGCCACCCAGCTCATGCGACGGCCGATCTCGTCGCAGGTGCCGTCGATGAACAGCCCGCCCGGAGCCAGTCGCGAGCACACCAGCTCCCAGATCGCCGCCACGTCGTCTTCCTCGTACTGCCGCAGCACGTTGAAGGCGCGCACCAGCACCGGTTTCCCGGAAACCGGCAGCTCGAATCCGCCCAGCTGGAAGCTCAATCCCGGCCGCTCCAGTTCCTTGGCCAGCCGCACCCGTTCCGGTTCGATCTCGATCCCGCACACGCGCACGTCCGGGCGGACGGCCTGCAGCCGTTCGAAGAGTTCGACGGCGGTGGCCGGCGAGGCGCCATAGCCGAGGTCCACCACCAAGGGGTCGACGGCGGCGCGCAGCCGCCAGGCCTGCGGTCCGGCCAGCCAGCGGTCCAGCCGGCGCATGCGGTTGGGATTGGTGGTGCCGCGGGTGATGTTGCCCACCGGCTTTCCGCCCCGGTTCCGGGGAGAGCTCACCCGTTCAGCCTTTTGCACCACGGCCCCACTTTATCCTGCAACGCCGGGTCACTGAGGGCCCATGATTCCTCCGATAACGGGCCGTATCGGACCCCGCGTTGCGCTTCGTAACGCCAGGCGGCGGCAGGTGCCGCTCGGATAGGATGAAGACCATGACTTACAAGCTGATTCTGCTGCGCCACGGCCACAGCGACTGGAACGCCAAGAACCTGTTCACCGGCTGGGTGGACGTCGACCTGAACGACCAAGGCCGCGCGGAAGCAGCCCGCGGCGGGGAGCTCCTGGTTGAGAACAACGTTCTCCCGGACATCCTTTACACCTCCCTGCTCAAGCGCGCGATCAACACCGCCAACATCGCCCTGGACAAGGCCGACCGCGGCTGGATCCCGGTCAAGCGCGACTGGCGCCTGAACGAGCGCCACTACGGCGCCCTGCAGGGCAAGGACAAGGCCCAGACCCTCGCCGAGTTCGGCGAAGAGCAGTTCATGGAATGGCGCCGCAGCTACGACACCCCGCCGCCGGCCCTCTCCGACGACAGCGAGTTCTCTCAGGTCAACGACCCTCGCTACGCCGGCCTCGGTGACGCCCTGCCCCGCACGGAATGCCTCAAGGACGTCCTCGTGCGCCTGCTGCCGTACTGGGAATCCGACATCAAGGAAGACCTCAAGGCGGGCAAGACCGTCCTGGTCACCGCCCACGGCAACTCCTTGCGCGCCCTCGTCAAGCACCTCGACGGCATCAGCGACGACGACATCGCCGGCCTGAACATCCCCACGGGCATCCCGCTGGTGTACGAACTGGACGAAGACTTCCAGCCGATCAACCGCGGCGGCACCTACCTCGACCCCGAGGCCGCTGCCGAGTCCATCAAGGCCGTCGCCGCCCAGGGCAAGAAGTAGAGCTCCGTACACGGTTAACGAACGACGCCGGCCGCCCACCTTTCGGTGAGCGGCCGGCGTCGTTTCTTTAATCCAGCTTTAGAAGCCTTCCGGCTGCCATTCGCCGGTGACCAGGTAGCTGACCTTGCGGGCAACGGAAACACCGTGGTCGGCGAAACGTTCGAAATAGCGGCTTGCCAGGGCGACGTCCACTGTGGTTGACGGCGCTTCCTGCCAGGAGGGCTCGGCGATGGTCTTGAACACGCTCAGGTGCAGGTCATCGAGGGCGATGTTCAGCTTGACGATGTCGCGCGCAACCTCGAGGTCCCGGGTTTCGAGCAGCTGGGTGACCTTGAGGCTGATCTCGAGGTCGATCTGCGCCATTTCCTTGAACGTGGCGGTCAGGGCCTCCGGAATGACCGTGGCCGGGAAGCGCAGGCGGGCCAGCTGTGCCACGTGGCGGGCGAGGTCGCCCATGCGCTCCAGCGAGGCGCTCATCCGCAGCGAACCCACGATCATGCGCAGGTCGCTGGCCACCGGGCCCTGCAGGGCGAGGATGTCGATGGCGCGCTCGTCCAGGCTGTTCTGCAGGAAGTCGATCCGGGCATCGGCCGCGATGACATCCTGTGCCAGGTCCACATCGGCGCCCTCGAACGCCGTGGTGGCGTTCCGGATCGCCTCCGTGACCAGCTTTGAGATCTCGATGAGGTCTTCACCAACCTGGGTGAGTTCCTCCTGAAAAACCTTGCGCACGTGGCGTCCTCTCTCTGACATCTCTGCAGTACATTCGTGCTGTACGTCCAGTGCGGCTTGCCTTTTCTGACAAGTACCACTGGTTGGTCCAACCAGCAAGGGTGGCAGCGCCCGGTGAACGGCTGCGCATCTTTAGATGAACGTTAGTTGAACCGGGCCGGTTTGCCTTCGCAAGCCGGAATTGCCGTGTTTTGAGCGCCTATGCTGGAAGCGTGGATCCAGTGCTCGTCGGTGTCATCGCAGGCCTTATCGGCTTGTCGTGCGGTGTCTTGGGCGTGCTCGCCTTCAGGCTCAGCGAGCGGCAGCGCACCATCGCCGATGTCGACGTCGATGAGCCGCTCCTGCCGGAGGGCGCCGCGGAAGTCCTTTCCGTCGTCGGGCGCGCTTTTGTGGTGGTGGACGCGATCGACGGCGTCGTCCGGGCCAGTCCCGCTGCCTACGCCTACGGGCTGGTGCGCGGACACACGGTGGTCCACAAGCAGCTCCTGGACATGACCGCAAAGGTCCGCCGCGACGGCGTCATCCTCGAGGAAACCCTTGAACTCCCGCGCGGTCCCATGGGCAAGGGCAGCATCGTGGTGCAGGTCCGGGCTGCCATGCTCGGCTGGGAATACATCGTCCTGCTTGCCGATGACCGCACCGAGATCACCCGCACCGAGGAGATCCGCAACGACTTCGTCGCGAACGTCTCGCATGAGCTGAAGACCCCGGTGGGCGCGATCTCGCTGCTCGCCGAAGCCCTCGAAGCGAGCCCCGACGACGAAGAGGCCGTGCGCCGCTTCGCGCGGCGCATGCACAAGGAGTCAGGCCGGCTGGCCGCCCTGGTGCAGGACATCATTGAACTTTCCAGGCTGCAGGGCGCCAACGTCGCCCAGCAGGGGCATGCCGTGGACATCAACAACGTGGTGGCCGAGGCTGTGGACCGTTCCCAGCTTCCGGCCGAAAGCAAGAACATCACCATCGTGGTGGGAGGGCGCTGCGAGTCCCACGTCTTCGGCGACCAGGACCTCCTGGTGACCGCCCTGCGCAACCTGATCGACAACGCGATCCGGTACTCGCCGGAGAACACCCGGGTGGGCGTCGGAGTCCGGGCGAAGGAAGGCGTCGTCGCCATTTCGGTCACCGACCAGGGCGAAGGCATCGGCCCCGAGGAACAGGAACGGGTCTTCGAACGCTTCTACCGGGTGGATGCCGCCCGGTCCCGGCAGACCGGCGGCACCGGCTTGGGCCTGAGCATCGTCAAGCACGTGGTGTCCAACCACGGCGGCGAAGTGACCCTGTGGTCCCAGCCCGGCCAGGGGTCTACCTTCACCATCCGGCTTCCTGAGCTTGAAGGACAGGACGCCGACCGCGCCGCGGCGGCACCGCGCGGCGCCATTCAGACCGCGGGCGCGGCTGGCGCCCATGAGCAAGGAGCGAGTGCTTGAGCAGGATACTCATTGTGGAGGACGAGGAGTCCTTCAGCGATCCTTTGTCCTATTTGCTGGGCAAGGAGGGTTTCGACGTCCAGGTGGTGGACAACGGCAGCGACGCGCTCGTGGAGTTCGACCGCAACGGCGCCGACCTCGTGCTGCTTGACCTCCAACTTCCAGGCACCCCGGGCACCGAGGTCTGCCGCCAGCTGCGGCAGCGCTCGGGCGTACCGGTCATCATGCTGACAGCCAAGGATTCGGAAATCGACAAGGTGGTGGGCCTGGAGCTTGGCGCCGACGACTACGTCACCAAGCCGTACTCTTCCCGCGAGCTCGTGGCCCGCGTGCGCGCTGTACTCCGCAGGCAGGGCGAACCCGAGGAGCTCATCACCTCCACGGTGCAGGCCGGCCCGGTGCGCATGGACATCGAGCGGCACGTGGTCAGCGTGAACGGCGAGCAGGTGGCGCTGCCCCTGAAGGAGTTCGAGCTGCTGGAGATGCTCCTGCGCAATTCGGGCCGCGTTCTGACCCGTGGCCAGCTGATCGACCGGGTGTGGGGCTCCGACTACGTCGGCGACACCAAGACCCTGGACGTCCACGTGAAGCGCCTGCGCGGCAAGATCGAACCAGACCCTTCGGCGCCGCGGTACCTCGTGACCGTGCGCGGTCTGGGATACAAGTTCGAGCCGTAAGCCGGACCGCCGTGAGCGGCGCCCACGCAACGCCTAAGTCGCTGAGCACCTAAAAGGCTGGTCACGCAAAAAAGGAGGGCCTCCCGCGGGAGGCCCTCCTTTGTGTCCGCCGGGGCCGGCGGTATGTCTTTAGTGGCCCGACTCGCTCGGCGTCGCAGCCGGTTCGGTGGCCTGGCCGCTCTCGGTGGCGCCTTCGCTCGCGGTGGAGCCCGGGGTTGCCGACGGGGACGCGCTGGCCGGCAGGTACTTCTGGTATTCAACCAGGGAGCCATCCATCACAGGGACCTGCAGCTTGGCCGAATCCGAACCCGTGGAGATGGACACAGTCACCAGGGAGCCGGGCTTTCCGCCGCTGGTGCTCAGGATCGCGGCATCGCTGTCCTCGTTGAGGTAGGTCTGGGACTTTGCCTTCACCGGAATGCTGGTCTGGGCGCCGTTCGCACCGTTGATCACCAGCGTCGCGTCGCTGGAGGACTGGTTGAACACGGCACCGATCACACGGCCCGGCTTGTCCTCGGCGGTGGAGACAATCATCATGTTGCGCAGCTGCAGCGATCCGAGGTCGGCTTTGACTCCGTCAGAGGCTGCATACTGGTGGCTGGTCTGCTGGGCATTGATGTAGCCGCAACCCGTTACGGACAGAAGGCCGGCACCGATGGCCACAGCCGCCATGGCCAGCTTGCCGCGCTGGACACGGTTCATCGCAGTATTGCGCACGACACGTACTCCTCTAAGAGTCATTGGAACACTTTTCAGCCATAGCCTATCGGCAAACCAAGTGAAACAAGGATTCGTGTGCGCAATGTGGCTGCCGTCCCACGGCGCCTCCGGGATCCACGCTGCCCGCCGACATGCACCTTTGGGCGCGTTCGTCAAGAGGGTTCGCTAGGGGCAAATAGGCCGACTTCCGCGTGATTCCGGGGTTCCCGCCCGCCGCCAAGGCCAGTCGTATGCCTTAAACGTGATAAACTAGTCTGCGGGAAAGGGGAAAGTCCACATGGTTTTTGAGGTCGGCGAGACAGTAGTTTACCCTCACCACGGTGCAGCGAAGATTGAGGAAATCAAAATGCGCACCATCAAGGGCGAAGAGAAGATGTATCTCAAGCTCAAGGTGGCTCAGGGTGATCTGACCATTGAAGTTCCAGCAGAGAACGTTGACCTTGTTGGGGTTCGTGACGTAGTGGGCAAGGAAGGCCTGGAGCACGTTTTCGATGTCCTCCGTGCCGAGTTCACCGAGGAGCCCACCAACTGGTCGCGTCGTTACAAGGCAAACCTGGAGAAGCTTGCTTCCGGTGACGTCATCAAGGTTGCTGAGGTCGTCCGCGACCTGTGGCGCCGGGATCACGACCGGGGCCTGTCCGCAGGTGAAAAGCGGATGCTGGCCAAGGCCCGGCAGATCCTGATATCGGAATTGGCTCTGGCGGAAAAGACCGACGAAGAGAAGGCGGCAAGCGTTCTCGACGAGGTTCTGGCTTCCTGAGAATTGAACCCCGGCGGCACCCACGGTGCGGCCGGGGTTTCTTTATGCCCTCTCACGTAGGCTTGGGCGCATGACTACAGCATCGCAACACGGGGCAACCGCCGTCGTCGTCGTGGCCGCAGGCTCGGGCCAGCGGCTGGGGTACGGCATGCCCAAGGCGAAGGTGCCCCTTGGCGGGGAAGCGATCCTGACTCACGCGCTGCGCGGCGTGGCCGCAGCCGGCGTCGCCCGGCAGATCTGCGTTGCGGTTCCGGAAGGCGACGGCGAGCTGCGGGCACTGTGCGAAGCGTTCGCGGCGGAGAACGGCGCCGACGGCCCCATGGTGACCGTCGTCGACGGCGGATCCACCCGTGCGCAGTCCGTGCGGGCGGCGCTGGGCGCCGTCCTGGAGGGGACCCGTTGGGTGCTGGTCCACGACGCGGCCCGTGCCCTCGCCCCCGAGCGGGTCTTCCACCGCGTGTCCGAGGCCCTGGCCGCCGGCGCGAAAGCCGTCATCCCGGCTACGCCCGTCGTGGACACGGTGAAGACCGTCGTCGAAACCAAAGGCAATGATTCCGCGATCGCGCCCGAACTTGTCACCGGTACCGCTCCCCGCGAACAGCTCCGCGCGGTACAGACACCCCAGGGCTTCGACCTCGAGACCCTGCTCCAGGCGCACAAGGCGGCCGAATCCTTCGACGCCGCCCGCTCCGCCGCCGTCACTGACGACGCCATGCTCGTAGAACTCCTCGGCACACCGGTGCACGTGGTGCAGGGAGCGAGCCAGTCGCTCAAGATCACCACCCCGCTGGACCTGATCATCGCCGAAGGCCTGCTTGAGGGTCCTCTTGGCATGCGCTGGGTGGAGGGCTGATGGACACGGGAGCACCGCTGATATTGCCCCGTACCGGCATCGGCGTGGATGTGCACGCCTACGCTGCCGAAGATGATCCGCAGCCTCTCTGGCTGGGCGGACTGTTCTGGGAAGGCGAACGCGGACTGTCCGGCCATTCCGACGGCGACTGCGTTGCCCATGCCGCCGCCGACGCGCTGTTCTCGGCCTGCGGGATCGGTGACCTCGGGACCCACTTCGGGACGTCCCGGCCGGAGTACGCCGGGGCCTCCGGCGCCACGCTCCTCGGCGAGGCCGCGCGCATCGTCCGCGCGGCGGGCTTTGAGATCGGCAACATCGCGGTGCAGTTTGTCGCCAACCGCCCCAAGTTCGGTCCGCGGCGTGAAGAGTCGCAGCAGGTACTCAGCGCCGCGGTGGGTGCGCCGGTGAGCGTCACGGCGACCACCAGCGACGGCCTCGGCTTCACCGGCCGCGGCGAGGGGATTTCCGCCGTCGCCACCGCGCTCGTCTACCCGGTGGCCGGGCGCCCTTCGGAAGATGGTCCCATCGGATAATCTGGTGCGGTGACCCTGCGCTTTTACGACACCGCCTCCGCCGAAGTCCGCGACTTCGTCCCCCTCGAAGCCGGAAAGGCCAGCGTCTACTACTGCGGTGCCACAGTGCAGGGCATGCCACACGTGGGTCACGTGCGTTCGGCGATCGCCTTCGACCAGCTGACCCGCTGGCTCGAGTACCGGGGCCTGCGCGTCACCGTGGTCCGCAACGTCACCGATATCGACGACAAGATCCTCGCGAAGTCCGCCCAGTCGTTCACCGAGGAATGGTCCGAGGAGACCACCGCCAAGTACGCCGAAGAATGGTGGGCACTTGCCTACCGCTACGAGCAGGAATTCGAAAAGGCCTACGAAGTCCTTGGCGTGCAGCGGCCCACCTATGAGCCCCGCGCCACCGGCCACATCCCGGAAATGCACGCCCTGGTCCAGCGGCTCATCGACCGCGGCCACGCGTACCCCGCCCTGGACGATTCGGGCGACGTGTACTTCGACGTGCGGTCCTGGAACAAGTACGGCTCCCTGACCCGCCAGAACATCGACGACATGCAGGCCGCACCGGACGCCGACCCTCGCGGCAAGAAAGACCCCCGCGACTTCGCCCTCTGGAAAGGCCACAAGGACGGGGATCCGGACACCGCCAGCTGGGCCTCGCCCTGGGGCGCCGGACGCCCCGGCTGGCACCTCGAATGCTCCGCCATGGTCACCAAGTACCTCGGCGACCGCTTCGACATCCACGGCGGCGGCTTGGACTTGCGCTTCCCGCACCACGAAAACGAGATGGCCCAGTCTCAGGCGGCCGGCGACGGTTTCGCGAACTTCTGGATGCACAACGGCATGGTCACCTACGAGGGCGAAAAGATGTCCAAGTCGGTTGGCAACACCATCAGCCCGGCCGAGATGCTCGACCTCGCTTCCCCGCGGGTGGTCCGCTACTACCTGGGCCAGGCGCACTACCGTTCGGTGCTGGACTACCGGCCGACCTCCCTGCAGGAGGCCGCTGCCGCCGTCGAACGCATTGACGGGTTCATCAGCCGCGCCGCCCGGGCGCTGGCCTCCGCCGACGGCGCCCTGTACTTCGCCAGCCACGGCAAGGTCCCGGAAGCCTTCGAAGCGGCGATGGACGACGACCTCAACGTGCCCCAGGCCCTCGCCGTGCTCCACGACACCGTGCGTGCCGGCAACGCCGCCCTCACCGCCGGCGAACTCGACGCCGCACGCCAGGCCCTGGTGTCCGTCACGGACATGCTCCGGGTCCTGGGCATCAGCGACGCCGCGGCCCCGGCGCAGGACGACCGCGCCAACGAGGCCCTCAAGGTGCTCGTGGAGGCCCAGCTGGAAGCCCGCGCCCAGGCACGCGCCAACAAGGACTGGGCCGCGTCGGACGCCATCCGGGACACTCTTGCAGCTGCCGGGATCGTCGTCGAAGACGGTGCCGACGGAGCCAGCTGGAGCCTCAAGCGCGACTGACCCGCGCCCGCACCCGGGCCCCTGCAGCCGAATTGCAGGGGTTCAGTAGACTTGTCTGCAGACTCATCAATTCAAACAAGGGTGGAAACAACCATGGCCAACAACGGTCGCCGGGCGGTCAAGAAGAAGAAAGGCCCCTCCGTCGGAACCGGCGGCCACGGTCGGAAGGCGCTGGAAGGCAAGGGCCCCACGCCCAAGGCCGAGGACCGCGTCTACCACAAGGCCTTCAAGAACAAGGAGCTCGCCGAGCGTTCAGCGGCCAAGCGTGCCACCGCCCGTCCGGGCCAGGGTGCCCGCTCCGGCCCCAAGGGCCGCGCCACCGAAGAGGTCGTGACCGGCCGCAACTCCGTGGTCGAGGCCCTGCGTGCCGGTATCCCCGCGAAGGCGCTGCACGTGGCCATCCGCATCGACATGGACGAACGCGTCCGTGAATCCCTCAAGATCGCCGCCGAACGCGGCATCCCGCTGCTGGAAACCGGCAAGCCCGAACTTGACCGGATGACCGACGACGCCGTGCACCAGGGCCTCGTTCTGCAGATCCCGCCGTACGAGTACGAAGACGCCTACGACCTTGCCGAAGAAACCATCGCCAAGTGGAAGAAGGGGCACATCGCCAACGCCCCGCTCTTCGTCGCGCTCGACGGCATCACCGACCCCCGCAACCTCGGCGCCATCATCCGTTCAGTTTCGGCGTTCAGCGGCCACGGCGTGATCGTCCCCGAGCGCCGTTCCGTCGGCGTCACGGCCTCGGCTTGGAAGACCAGCGCCGGTGCAGCGGTCCGCGTTCCGGTGGCCCGCGCGTCGAACCTGAACAACACCCTGAACCAGTTCAAGGAGATGGGCATCTACGTTCTGGGGCTCGACGGCGGCGGCGACGTCTCCCTGCCGGACCTCACCCTGGCCACGGAACCGGTCTGCATCGTGGTCGGTTCCGAAGGCAAGGGCCTCAGCCGGCTCGTCCGCGAGAACTGCGACCAGATCATCTCGATCCCGATCGACTCGGCCATGGAGTCGCTGAATGCTTCCATGGCGGTGGGCATCTCCCTGTACGAAGTCTCCCGGCAGCGGGCGGTTAAGTAGGTCTGGCAACCCGCCTGCTTCCTTGGTGGCGGCACGACTGCCATCCTCCGCGTGCTGCTCCTTCGTCGCTTTGACGCACGCTTCCGGATGACAGCCGCACCGCATCGACCGTCACCTTTTCGTCAGTCCTAAAGAGCAACGCTCCCTGCTTCGTGCAGGGAGCGTTTGCTGTTTTTGGTGTTAGAAATCGCGGCGGTTGGCCAGGACCGGGAGTTTGGTTCTGGCTTCTTCTACTACGGCCGGGTCGAGGTCTGCGAAGAGGAGGCCCGGGGCGCCTTCCAGGGATTCCAGGACCTCGCCGAACGGGGAGACCACCATTGAATGCCCGACGCCGGTGGGGGCCGCACCCTTCGGCTCGACTCCCTGCGTGGCCGGGTCGCCCTGTCCGCACGCGAGGACGAAGGTGGTGGTGTCCACCGCGCGGGCACGGGCCAGCAACTGCCACTGGTCCACCTTGCCCGGGCCGGCACCCCAGGATGCGGACACGATGTTCACCAGCGCGCCGCGTGCGGCATTGGCGGTGAACAGGGCCGGGAAACGGATGTCGTAGCAGGTGGCCAGGCCGAAGGTGAGGCCGCCGGCGTCGAAGGTCACCGGCCCGGATCCGGGGTCCACGGTGTCGGACTCGGCGAAGCCGAAGGCATCGAAAAGGTGGATCTTGTCGTAGCTGGCGTCGACGCCCGGCCCGGTGGCCAGGAGCGTGTTCCGGACCTTGCCGTTGCCGCTGCCGTCCGCGGCTCGTCCCGGGGTGAACATCCCGGCCACGATGACGATCCGGAGGTCTGCGGCGATCCTCCGGACCCGTGCCGCCCAGGGCCCGTCGACATCCTCGGCGATGTCGGTGAGCGAGTTCCCGAAGGCCCGCATGGTTGCCTCCGGGAAGACCACCAGTTCGGCGCCGCCGTCCTTGGCCTGCCGGGCGTAGTCTTCAAGCTGTTCCAGGTTGGCCGCGAGGTCGCGGCCGGTGATGATCTGAGCGAGCGCAATGCGCATGTGCACCTCCACGGAGCGGAACCAGAGCGGACAAGTCCAGTATGCCGGGGCCGGCCATGCCGGACGGAATCCGCAATAGAACGACCTTTTGATACGGCTTTACCCCGCGGGAGCTAAGCTTTGAGGCGATGGTTATGCCGATTTTTGAAACCGCAGCCACCGTGGACGCAGCGTGTCCGACGCCCCTCGGTGTAAGTGTTCCGCGGCCCGGAATCTCCGGTTCCGACCTGTCCGTACCGGACCAGGTCAATGTCGCGGTGTGGGCTCCGGGGCTCGAACAAGTTGAAATCGCCTTCAAGGAACCGGGCGGTTCGTGGCGCGTCCGTACCCTCCCGAACAAGGCGGATGGCGTCCATTTCGGGATTGTCGACGGCATGCCGCCCGGCACCCGCTACGGCTTCCGCGCCGCCCGGGAAGGGATGGAAGCCCTCCCGGTTGCCCTTCCGACCGATGATTTCGACGTCGACGGCGCCGAGCAGCTCCTGCTCGACCCGTACGGCCGCGCGGTCCACCAGCACGGCGAGTTCCTCAGCAACGTGCACATGGACCCTGCGTTCGACTGGGGCAACGACCAGCCGGTGCGCACCTCGTGGCGCGACACCATCATCTACGAGGCCCATGTCCGTGGCCAGAGCATGCTGCACCCGGACATCCCCGAGCACCTGCGCGGCACCTACGCCGGCATGGCACACCCCGCCATGATTGAGCATTTCCAGGCCCTCGGCGTCACCGCGATCCAGTTGCTCCCGGTGCATTTCCATATGGACGAGCAGCATCTCCAGTACCTTGGCCTCACCAACTACTGGGGCTACAACACCGCCGCCTTCTTCGCCCCGCACCCGGACTACGCCACGCGGGGCGCACAGGAAGCCGGCCCGCATGCTGTCCAGGACGAGTTCAAGGGCATGGTCAAGCTCCTGCACGCCGCAGGGCTCGAGGTGATTCTCGACGTCGTCTACAACCACACCGCCGAGGCCGGCCCGGACGGGGACGTCATCAGCTTCCGCGGCCTGGGCGAAGACCAGTACTACCGCCACGACGCGCACGGCCGCTACCTGGACACCACAGGCTGCGGGAACACCCTGGACTTCAGCCACCCGCGCGTGGTGGACCTCGCCATTGATTCGCTGCGCTACTGGGTGGACGAATTCCACATCGACGGCTTCCGCTTCGATCTCGCCGTCACCCTGTGCCGCAACGCCCGTAACGAGTTCGACCCCAACCACCCCTTCCTCAAGCGCATCGAGACCGATCCCGTGCTGTCTTCGGTGAAGCTGATTTCGGAGCCGTGGGACGTCGGCTGGGGCGGCTGGCAGACCGGTGGCTTCCCCAAGGGCTGGGTGGACTGGAACGATCACTTCCGTGACGAGGTGCGGCGTTTCTGGCTGTCCGACCGCGCGGCCGCCGAGGCCGGGCTGCCCACGGGCAACATCGGTGCCGTGGCCGACGCGCTGAGCGGTTCGGCCAGTGTGTTCGCCCATTCCGGCAGGTCACGCCTGGCCTCGCTGAACTTCATCACGGCCCACGACGGTTTCACCTTGGCCGACCTCGTGTCCTACGACCGTAAGCACAACGAGGCCAACGGGGAACAGAACCGGGACGGACACAGCGACAACCGCAGCTACAACCACGGCTTCGAGGGCCGCACGGAAAACGAAGCCATCGTGGCGGAGCGGGCCCGTTCGCGCCGGAACCTCATGACCACGCTGATGGTTTCCCTGGGCGTGCCCATGATTACCGCCGGCGACGAACTCGGCAGGACCCAGCACGGCAACAACAACGCCTACTGCCAGGACAACAACTTGACCTGGATCGACTGGACGCAGACGCCGGAATCGCACGAGATGTTCCGTAGCACCAAACGGGTCATCCGGATCCGCAAGGAATTCCTCGCGGCGCAGCCGGAGAAGTTCCCCGAAAAGGCCGCCGGGATCGAATGGTTCGACGAAAAGGGCGAGCGGATGACCGACGCCCGGTGGAACGACCCGTCCCTGCGCCTGGTCCAGTTGATGATCGGTTCCGAGGACGGCAGTTTCAGCGGGCTGATCGTGATGAACGGCAACAAGTCCGACACCAAGATCGTGCTGCCCAAGCTCGGCCCGGCCGCGGGCGGCGGAACCACCCGCTTCGAGCTGCGCCTGACCACGTCCGAACTGAACGACCGCAGGCGCGGGGCGATGGTTGCCGCTGGCGAGAAGGACGTCATCCAGGGCAACACCATCAACATCTACCGTGCCTGACCCGGTCCCGGAAAGAAAAGGTCCATGGGCGGAAACCGCCTGAAGGGCTTCCTGGCCCTCGCAGCGCTGGCGGCCGTCGCCGTCGTGCTTCTCCTGGCCGGGCTGAACCCAGGCCACAACACCGCAAGCAGTGGCGGCAGCACGGCGGTCAGCGAACCGGTGCCGGCCGCGACGGCGGCGTCCACCGCGCCGGACCGCCCCGCGGCGAGGCCGACGACGGCGGCCCGCCCGACGGCGTCGAACACCTCCGGACTGCCGGTGGTCCTGGAGTCGCGGTTGCCGGAGGAGGCCCGGCAGGCACTGCTGCTGATCGCCCGCGGCGGTCCGTATCCCTACTCGCGGGACGGGGTGGCGTTCGGCAACCGGGAACGGATCCTGCCGGCGAAACCGTCAGGGTTCTACAAGGAGTACACGGTGCGGACGCCCGGTGAGTCCGACCGCGGCGCGCGGCGCATCATCGCCGGCAGGGACGGCGGCAAGTTCTACACTGCAGACCATTACGGGTCGTTCGCATTCATCGTCGAAGGGAAATAGGACGCCATGAAGATCTATTCCGCGGACACCTGGACCCTCGAGGAGCTCCAGGACCAGATCGCCGACGCCGGCCGCCGCACCGTCCTGGTGCCGCCGGCATCCAGCAAGCAGGCCGTCCTGGAAGTCTTCGGGCAGGTCCTGGACTTCCCGGAGTACTACGGCGTGAACCTGGACGCCCTGAACGACTCCCTCCATGACTTCGCGGACGGCCTTTCCGAAGACGGGCAGGCGCCCGTCACCCTGGTGTGGCAGGTTCCGGCCGCGTACCGCACGGATCGCTCGTTCGGCGTCGTCTGCGAAATCCTGCAGGACGCGGAAGCGTACTCCGGCAGGGACCTGGCCATCATCGCCGTCTTCCAGCAATAGCCGCTTCGGTCGCAGCGGCCCTGCGCGCCGCAGTAGCGGCCCCGCCCGCCGCAGCGGCCGGCAGCGCCCCGTTCTGCCAAGGCCTTAAACGGAGGAGGTGCCGGACCGCGCGGTCCGGCACCTCCTCCGTGGTGAATCAGGCGTTGGCGATCAGGCCAAGCTCGGCCTTGGAGGCCAGGGCCGGGTTCTTCGGCAGGACCCGAACCGTGTAACCGAACGATCCCGAACGGTTGATCAGCACGGAGCCGGAGAACAGGTAGCGTCCATTGCCGAGTTCCTCGAACGTGGTCAGTTCGGCCACCGTGACGTCGTCGAGCTCGTCACTTTCCTCGGCGCGGCCGTAAGCGATTTCGACGCTGGCGTCGTCCGGGGTCAGAGAACGGAGCGCGATGTAGGCGTTCACCTGCAGCGAGTCGCCGATCCGGGGCTCTTCCGAAACACCCACCGAGTCCACGTGCTCCACCACCAGCTGCGGCCAGGCGCTGCGCACCCGGGTGATCCAGGCGGCAAGGTCCTTGGCCTCCTTGAAGGAGCCCGCGGCGGCACGGCGCCCGGACACGGCGGCCGGGCAGTAGAGCCCGTTGACGTAGTCCTGCAGCATCCGCTCCGCGGACACCGCCGGGCCCAGCTTGGCCAGCGTGTGCTTGATCATCGAGACCCAGTGCGTGGGGACGGACTGCGGAGCGGACTCCGAAGGCCCCGCCGCGCCGGCGCCCTGGGCCACCACCGAGCCGTAGAAGCGCGGGGCCACCTGCGTTTCCAGCAGCTCATACAGGGCCGCTGCCTCGATGTCGTCCCGTTCCTCGGCCGAGGCGCCGTTGTTGGCGGTGGGGATCGCCCAGCCGTTCTCGCCGTCGTACATCTCATCCCACCAGCCGTCCAGGACGGACAGGTTGAGGGAGCCGTTGATCGCCGCCTTCATGCCCGAGGTGCCGCAGGCTTCCAGCGGACGGAGCGGGTTGTTGAGCCAGACGTCGCAGCCCGGGAACAGCGTGCGTGCCATGGCGATGTCGTAGTTGGGCAGGAAGACGATCCGGTGCCGCACCTGGGGGTCGTCGGTGAAGCGGACCAGGTCCTGGATCATCTTCTTGCCGGCGTCGTCCGCGGGGTGCGACTTGCCGGCGATGACGAGCTGGATCGGGTGCTTCTTGTCCAGCAGCAGCGCCTTCAGCCGGGCGGGGTCGCGCAGCATGAGGGTCAGGCGCTTGTAGGTGGGCACGCGGCGTGCGAAACCGATGGTGAGGACGTCCGGGTCCAGCACGGTGTCCGTCCAGCCGAGCTCGGCGTCGGCTGCGCCGCGCTTCTTCCACGACGCACGTAAGCGCTTGCGCACGTCGTCTACCAACGATACCCGCAGTTCGCGGCGAAGCGCCCAGATGTCTTCGTCGCTGACGTTGTAGGCCAGGTCCCAGCGGCCGGGGGCGTTGGCGTCTGCACCGAACTGGGTCCCGGCCAGTTCGGAAATCCGCGGGTCCACCCAGGACGGAACGTGCACGCCGTTGGTGACGGAGGTGATGGGTACTTCCGAGTGGTCGAAGCCCGGCCAGAGCCCGGAGAACATTTCCCGGGACACCACGCCGTGGAGCTTGGCCACGCCGTTGGCGCGCTGGGCGAGCCGCAGGCCCATCACCGCCATGTTGAACACGGCCGGGTTGCCGCCGTCGTAGTTTTCGCGACCCAGCTCAAGCACCTTGTCCACCGGGACGTCCGGTGCCAGGCCGGCTTCGAAGAAGTGGCGGATCTGCACGGCCTCGAAGCGGTCGATGCCTGCCGGGACCGGCGTGTGCGTGGTGAACACCGTTGACGCGCGGCCGGCGGCGAGTGCCTCATCCCAGTTGAGCGGGGATTCGGCGGACATCAGTTCCTGGATGCGTTCGATCCCGAGGAAACCGGCGTGGCCTTCGTTCGTGTGGAACACCTCGGGGGCCGGGGTTCCGGTGAGCCGCTGGTAGGCGCGCAGCGCCTTCACCCCGCCCATGCCGAGCAGCAGTTCCTGCTGGAGACGGTGGTCCCCGCCGCCGCCGTACAGCCTGTCGGTGATGCCGCGCGCGGCGTCGTCGTTGCCGGAGACGTTCGAGTCAAGCAGCAACAGCGGAACGCGCCCGACGTCGGCCCGCCAGACCTGCGCGTTCAGCTTGCGTCCGTTGGGCAGCGGCAGGGTGATGATCACCGGCTTGCCGGTGCCGTCCTTGGACGGCTCGCGCAGCAGGGTCAGAGGGAGTCCGTCCGGGTCCAGCACCGGGTAGGTCTCCTGCTGCCAGGCGTCCTTGGACAAGGACTGCTTGAAGTAGCCGGCCTGGTAGAGGAGCCCGACGCCGATCAGCGGCACACCGAGGTCCGACGCCGCCTTGAGGTGGTCGCCGGCCAAAATGCCGAGGCCGCCGGAATACTGCGGCAGGACCTCGGTGATTCCGAATTCGGGGGAGAAATAGGCGATGCAGGCGGGTGCATCCTCGCCCAGGCCCTGGTACCAGCGCGGTTCGCTGAGGTAGCGGTCCAGGTCCGCCACGGCGTTGTGTACGCGCTCCACGAGCCCTTCGTCCGAAGCCAGCCGGTCAAGCTGGTCACGGCCGATCGAACCCAGCAAGGTGATGGGATCGTGTTTGCTTTCTTCCCATAGAGCCGGATCCAGGCTCGCAAAAAGCTCACGCGTGGGACGATGCCAGGACCAGCGGAGATTGTTTGCCAGACGGGCCAGAGGCCGGATCGGTTCAGGGAGCACGGTGCGGACGGTAAACCTTCGAATTGCCTTCACGAGCGTCACACTAACCGACCCAATGGGCTGCAGGAACAGCTTCAGGTTTCTTTTAGGTAAATGACATCTGTCTTCAAAGAATATGTACCGGACCTTAGCGAAACGTGATTTTTCTCGCTAACGTCGAGCTTGTGACTACTACCGCAACACCGCGATCCAGTGCAGTTGGCAAGGCTCCCGCCAAGGCGAAAGCCAAGGCAGATATCACCGCCGGGCTCCGGTTCGGGAGGTTCCCGATCACCGCTGTCCAGCCCGTGATCGAAGAAGGCAAGTTCCCCGCGAAGGCACTGCCCGGGGAGGACATCGTGGTCGGTGCCACGGTGTTCCGCGAAGGCCACGACCAGCTGGGCGTCACCGCTGTGCTGCTGGACCCCAAGGGCAAGGAACGCCAGCGCGTCCGCATGGCGCCGCCGTCGGGGGACCGGGGCAAGGGAACCGACCGCTGGGAGGGCCGGGTCACCCCGGGAGCCCCCGGCAACTGGAGCTTCCTGATCGAGGCCTGGCACGACCGCTACGGCACCTGGCACCACAACGCCGAAGTGAAGGTGGCCGCGGGCATTGATGTTGAGCTGATGCTCGCCGAAGGCGCCGCCCTGCTGTCCGGAGCAGCCGACGACGCCGGCCGCAGCGCCGCGGACAAGCGCACCCTGCGTGCCGCGTCCGAAGGTCTCGCGGACACGTCGCGCTCCGTCGAGGAACGCCTCGGTGCCGGTTTCAGCGACGAGGTTGCCGCCGTCGTCGAACGTCTCCCGATCCGGGAACTGGTGGCACAGTCCGGGAACTTCCCGCTCCTGGTCGAGCGCGACCTCGCAGGCCGCGGCGCCTGGTATGAATTCTTCCCGCGCTCCGAAGGAGCGGTGTACGACCCCGCGAACAATACCTGGACCTCAGGAAACTTCCGCACCGCCGCGAAGCGCCTGGACGCCGTCGCGGGCATGGGCTTCGATGTCATCTACCTGCCGCCCATCCACCCGATCGGCTTCCAGCACCGCAAGGGCCGCAACAACACCCTGACCCCGGGGCCGCAGGATCCCGGCTCGCCCTGGGCCATCGGTTCCGCGGCCGGCGGGCACGACGCCATCCACCCCGAACTGGGCACCTTCGAAGATTTCGACGCTTTCGTGGCACGGGCAAACGAGCTCGGCCTCGAGGTGGCGCTGGACCTGGCCCTGCAGGCCGCGCCGGACCATCCCTGGGTCCAGTCGCATCCCGAATGGTTCACCACCCGCGTGGACGGCAGCATCGCCTACGCTGAAAACCCGCCAAAGAAGTACCAGGACATCTATCCGCTGAACTTCGATAATGACCCCGAGGGCCTGTCGAAGGAGATCCTGCGGATCGTGCTGCTGTGGGTGGGCCACGGCGTGAAGGTCTTCCGGGTGGACAACCCGCACACCAAACCGGTGTGGTTCTGGGAATGGCTGATTGCGAAGGTCAACAAGAAACACCCCGACGTCGTCTTCCTCGCCGAGGCTTTCACCCGCCCGGCCATGATGCACGCGCTGGGCCGTGCCGGGTTCCAGCAGTCCTACACGTACTTCACCTGGCGGAACACCAAGACCGAACTCGAGGAGTACTTCCACGAGGTCAGCCACGTTACCCCGGCGTACTTCCGGCCCAACTTCTTCGTGAACACCCCGGACATCCTCACCGAGTACCTCCAGTACGGCGGGCCGGCGGCCTTCCGGATCCGTGCAGTCCTTGCCGCCACGGCCAGCCCGCTGTGGGGCGTCTACGCCGGCTTTGAACTGTACGAGCACGTCGCCCGCCCCGGCGCCGAGGAGTACATCGACAACGAAAAGTACGAATTCAAGAACAGGGACTGGGACGCCGCGAACGCCTCTGGCCACACTCTGGCGCCGTACATCACCCGGCTCAACGAAATCCGCAGGAGCCACCCGGCCCTGGGCGACCTGCAGAACCTCACGCTGCACCGCAGCACCGACGACGCCACCGTGGTGTTCTCGAAGCACAAGACGCTGCCGGACGGCAGCAAGGACACCCTGATCATCGTGGTCAACGTCGATCCGCACAGCACGAGGGAAAGCACCGTCACGCTCGACCTCGCGGCACTCGAGCTTGACCCGGAGAACTTCACCGCCAATGGTCGCTTCCGCGTGGACGACCTCATCAGCGGCGAAGGCTGGGAGTGGGGCGAATACAACTACGTCCGGCTCGACGCACACGTGGAACCAGCACACATCCTGAGCATCCGGAGGTAGGCCAATTGAGTTTTGCTCCGCAAGGAACCAACCCGTACTTCACACCGAAGAACACTTTCGAACTCAATGCGCCCGGTCTGCAACACGACCCGCATTGGTACCGCAAGGCAGTCTTTTACGAAGTGCTGGTCAGGGCCTTCGCGGACGCCAACGGTGACGGTTCGGGGGATTTCCACGGGCTGATCGACAAGCTCGACTACCTCCAGTGGCTCGGCGTCGATTGCCTGTGGCTTCCCCCGTTCTTCCACTCGCCTTTGCGCGACGGTGGCTACGACATCTCCGATTACACCTCGGTGTTGGACGAATTCGGCACCATCAGCGATTTCAAGAGGCTTGTGGCGGAGGCCCATGCCCGGGGTGTGCGGGTCATCATCGACCTGCCGTTGAACCACACCTCGGACCAGCATCCCTGGTTCCAGGAGTCCCGGAAGGACCCGGACGGGCCCTACGGTGATTTCTACGTCTGGAGCGATACGGATGAAAAGTACCAGGATGCCCGCATTATCTTCGTGGACACCGAGGAATCGAACTGGACCTTTGATCCGATCCGGCGGCAGTTTTTCTGGCACCGTTTCTTCTCACACCAACCGGACCTGAATTTCGAAAATCCGAAGGTTATCGAGGCGCTTTACGACGTCGTCCGTTTCTGGCTTGACCAGGGCATCGACGGATTCCGCGCAGACGCCATTCCCTACCTTTTCGAAGAAGAAGGGACCAACTGCGAAAACCTGCCCGCCACCCACGGGTTCCTGCGTGACCTGCGGAAAATGGTGGACGAGAACTACCCCGGGCGCGTCATCATTGCCGAGGCAAACCAGCTGCCCAACGACGTCGTGGACTATTTCGGCACGGAGGACGAGCCGGAATGCCATATGGCCTTCCATTTCCCGATCATGCCGCGGCTGTATTACGCCCTCCGGGACCAAAAGGCCGCGCCCATTATCGAGACCCTGCGGGACACGCCGGAAATTCCCGCCGGCGCGCAATGGGGCACCTTCCTACGGAACCACGATGAACTGACCCTCGAAATGGTCACGGCGGACGAGCGCGCCGCAATGTACGGCTGGTACGCGCCGGACCCCCGGATGCGGGCCAACATCGGTATCCGGCGCCGGCTCGCGTCCTTGCTGGACAACTCGCGCGCCGAAATCGAGCTCATCAACGCCCTCCTGCTCTCGCTGCCGGGCTCACCCTTCCTGTACTACGGCGACGAAATCGGCATGGGCGACAACATTTGGCTCGATGACCGCGACGCCGTACGCACACCGATGCAGTGGAACCCGGACCGGAACGCAGGGTTCTCCCATGCCGACCCCGGGAAGCTCTACCTGCCCGTCAACCAGTCCCTCGTGTACAACTACTCAATGGCGAACGTGGAAGCCGAAGCCGCGCACTCGGGCTCGCTCCTGCGGTGGACCCGGCAGATCCTGAGCGTCAGGAAGAACCACCCCGCGTTCGGCCTTGGCGGGTTCCGCCACGTCCCGGCCGACCACGAGGTGGTCCTGGCCTACCTGCGCGAGCTCCCCGAAGCGAACCTCGAAGGTGAGGACGCCGAGTCCCTCCTCTGCGTCTTCAACCTGTCCCAGCATCCTGTGTCGGCCACCCTGGACATCCCGGAGTACGCCGGCCGCGGGCTGCGGGACGTCTTCGGCGGCCAGCCCTTCCCGGCGATCGGCACCGACGGCACGCTCACCCTGACGCTGGGCAGCCATGACTTCTTCTGGCTCCGTGTCCGGTCACCCGGTTCCACGGGGTCCGCCCCGTACACCCAGGCCATCCCCGTGCTCTCGATCGAAGGCTGACATGTACTTCCCTGCGCCGAAACAGCTCGTTGACGGACTGTTGCGCGAGTGGCTGCCACGGCAGCGCTGGTTTCCCGTGAAGAGCGGCGGATTCGCCATGGACGAAGCCGCCTCGTTCCCGCTCGCCGGGCCCGGAAGGGCGGACTTCGAGATCGTCCTGCTGTCCGTCGCCTACACCGGTGCGGGGGGCGCGCGCCAGAGCGATGTCGTCCAGGTGCCCCTTAGCTTCCGCCAGGACGCAGCGCCCGGCCTCGAGAAGGCCTTTCTGGGCGTCGTGCAGGACGACGACGGCGGAACCCGCTGGGTCTATGACGCCGCCTACGATCCGGAGTTCATTGAGCGGTGGCTGGCATTGATCGGCGACGGCGGCGCTTCCGGGCCGGGCGGCACAGCCGCCCGCGGCCACTCCGTACCCGGAGAACAGAGCCTTCCTTCGTTTCCTGCGAAGGTGCAGGTCCTCGGCGGAGAGCAGTCCAACACATCGGTGATCGTGGACGACGGCGCTTCGCCCGCCATCGTGAAGATCTACCGGGTGGTGTCCACTGGCTCGAACCCGGAAATCGAGGTCGGTGTTGCCTTGACGACGGTCGGCAGCAGCGAAGTGCCGGCCACCCGGGGCTGGGTCACCGGAAGCTGGCCCGCGGCCGCGGACACCGGAACCGCGCAGCAGCTTTCGGCGGAACTCGCCGTCGCGCACGAATTTGTGAAGGACGGACAGGACGCGTGGCGGCTGGCCGTTGAAGCCGCTTCGGCGGGCCGTGATTTCACCGAAGAAGCCCGGGAGCTCGGGCGGGCCACCGCTGCTGTCCACGCCCGGCTTTCCGACGCCTTCGGCAGCGAGTCGGAGGTGGAACCCGGCCACATCGTGGCTCCCGCAGTTGCTAGCCGGATCCGGTACTCCTGGGCGGAAGCGGGCACCGCCGTCGGACCCTATGGGGACCAGCTCGAGTCCTTGCTTTCCCGGCTCGCCGGCCAGAAGGCCGGCACCCTGCAGCGCATCCACGGAGACCTGCACCTGGGTCAGATCCTCCTGGCACCGCCTACACCCGGCGAGCCAGGGCGGTGGGTGATCCTGGACTTCGAAGGAGAACCCCTGCGCCCCATTGAAGAACGAACCCTTCCGGATGTCCCGCTGCGTGATGTGGTGGGCATGCTGCGCTCCTTCGACTATGCCGCCGGGGCCGCCGTCCGCGAAAATCCCGGAACTTCCGTACCTGATTCCTGGGTCAGCGATTGCGCCGATGCATTCTTGTCCGGGTACAGCGAAGTCACGCCCGGAACCATTGACCGCGGTTCGCCGCTGTTTGTGGCATTGTGGCTGGACAAGGCCTTGTACGAGGTGGTTTACGAGTTGCGCAACAGGCCCGACTGGTTGCCCATCCCGGTCAACGCTTCGCGGCAAATCCTCGGCAGTACCAGCCCCGGCACGGATGCCGCGGCGACATTGGAAGGTGAAGAAATGACAGGCTCTGCACGCACCGAACGGCCACGGGTTCCGCTCCCCGTCGACGGCAACACCCTGGCCCGCGTGGCCGCTGGAGCGCACCATGCGCCGCACTCCATCCTCGGAGCCCATCTTGATGACCACGGGCACGTCACCATCCGTACGGTCAAGCACCTCGCCGAGTCGGTCACGGTTGTCACCGAAGCCGGCAAGACAGAAATGACCCACGAGGCCGACGGCGTGTGGGTTGCGGTCCTGGAGCCCGTGCAGCATGGCCATGTGCCGGATTACCGCCTCGAGGTCGTGTACGACGGCGGCGCCCCCGTGACGGTCGACGATCCCTACCATTACCTTCCGACCCTCGGCGAAGTGGACCTGCACCTCATCGGTGAAGGCCGGCACGAACGACTGTGGGATGCCTTGGGCGCCCACGTCCAGCGCTACCGCTCCTCGTTGGGCGACGTGGACGGTGTCGGATTCTCCGTCTGGGCGCCGAACGCCCAGGCCGTGCGCGTCAAGGGCGACTTCAACTCCTGGGACGGCCGCGAACACGCGCTGCGTTCCTTGGGCTCCTCGGGGGTCTGGGAAGTCTTCGTTCCCGGGGTTGTAGCAGGGGCGTGCTACAAATTCGAGATCCTGACCAGGGCTGGCCACTGGGTGGAAAGGGCCGACCCCCTCGCCTTCGGCACCGAAGTCCCACCCCTCACCGCCTCCCGTGTGGTGGAGTCGCGGTACAGCTTCAAGGACGACGCCTGGATGACGGAGCGGGCCACCAAGGATCCGCACAATTCTCCGATGAGCGTCTACGAAGTGCACCTTGGTTCCTGGCGGCTCGGCCTCGGCTACAAGGAGCTCGCCAAGGAACTGGTGGAGTACGTCAAGTGGCTGGGCTTCACGCACGTGGAGTTCATGCCTGTCGCGGAGCATCCCTTCGGTGGCTCCTGGGGCTACCAGGTCACCTCCTACTTCGCACCGACCTCCCGGTTCGGCCACCCCGACGAATTCCGTTTCCTGGTCGATTCCCTGCACCAGGCCGGCATCGGCGTCATCCTTGACTGGGTTCCGGCGCACTTCCCCAAGGACGAATGGGCCCTGGCCCGCTTTGACGGTGACGCCCTCTACGAGCACTCCGACCCGCGGCTGGGGGAGCACCCGGACTGGGGAACCCTGATCTTCGACTTCGGCCGCCGCGAAGTCCGGAACTTCCTGGTCGCGAACGCCCTCTACTGGCTCGAGGAATTCCACATCGACGGCCTACGCGTGGATGCGGTGGCCTCCATGCTCTACCGCGACTACTCCCGCGAAGAGGGGCAGTGGTTCCCCAACGTCCACGGCGGCAGGGAGAACCTGGAGGCCATTTCCTTCCTCCAGGAAGTCAACGCCACCGTGTACAAGACCCACCCCGGGGCCGTCACCATCGCCGAGGAGTCGACGGCCTTCCCGGGCGTCACCGCTCCCACGAGTTCCGGTGGCCTGGGCTTCGGGCTCAAGTGGAACATGGGCTGGATGCACGACTCGCTCAAGTACATGTCCGAGGACCCGGTGAACCGGCGCTGGCACCACGGCACGGTCACCTTCTCTTTGGTCTACGCGTTCACCGAGAACTTCCTGCTGCCCATCAGCCATGACGAAGTGGTCCACGGCAAGGGCTCGATGCTGCGGAAGATGCCCGGTGACCGCTGGAAGCAGCTGGCGAACCTGCGTGCCTTCCTCGCGTACCAGTGGGCGCACCCGGGCAAGCAGCTGATCTTCATGGGCACCGAATTCGGCCAGGAAGCCGAATGGTCCGAGCAGCACGGCCTCGACTGGTTCCTCGCCGACATCCCGGCCCACCGCGGCTTGCAGCTGCTTACGAAGAAGCTGAACGAGCTGTACAAGCAGACTCCGGCGCTCTACACCCGCGACAGCGAAGGCGGCGGCTTCCAGTGGATCAACGGCGGCGACGCTGACCGGAATGTACTGACGTTCATCCGGTGGGACCAGGACGGAAAGCCGTTGGTCTGCGCGGTGAACTTCTCCGGCGGGCCGCACAGCGATTACGTGCTCGGGGTTCCGTTCGAAGGTGCCTGGCAGGAAGTGCTCAACACCGACGCCGAGGAGTTCGGCGGTTCCGGTGTCATCAACGACGGTGAACTTCTCGCTTCGGTGCCCGGGGCCGAGGGGCAGCCGGCCGCCCTCACAGTCACCTTGCCGCCGCTGGGAGCCTCCTGGTTCACCCTCGCCTAAAGGGTTCCCGCGGGCCTTCTGCCTGAGGAATCCGTGGCGGCCCACGGCGTGTTCGCTTGCAAAAGGAGGGTCTCCGGACCCTCCTTTTGCGCCTCCCGGGAAGTGGTGGTAGAGTTAGTACCCGCGCTGCTCCACAGGAGCGATCAGCGGGCATGACTTGCTTTCCTCGGAAACATCGAGTCAGAAACGCCGATTTGACCGAATGCGAGTCAGCGGGTAAGTTTGAAAAGTTGCTCCGGAGCGATCCTGAATGTTTGGTTTGGGTGGTGCCGGGTGTGTCTGTTGTTTGAGAACTCAATAGTGTGCCAAGTTTGTTGATACCGATTTTTTATGAATTGGTTATTTGCCGGGTTGCCCGCACCCCCGTGTGTGGTGGCCTGGTTTTTAGCTGGTTTCAAATTTTGC